>Ga0115008_10003274_pt1 | contig 13397 bp, 14 predicted proteins | sample FraStrMetagenome_FD_87164 | JGI IMG/M metagenome (GOLD analysis project Ga0115008, IMG submission 87164) | Marine eukaryotic phytoplankton communities from Arctic Ocean - Fram Strait ARC3M Metagenome | ecosystem: Environmental > Aquatic > Marine > Oceanic | place: Fram Strait | collected...
ATTGAGTGTCCTTTCCAGATTCGTGTTGAAGAAGTTCAAGTCTCTCTTGTGTTTTGTCCACTTCATTTTTGCAGTGTTGCAATTCATTTTATCATCCGTTCTGTTGAGAACTGTCACCTACTTGCTAAAGGCTCGTTGCATTTGGTAAGCCTAAGCATACAAACCATTTATGTTCTTTGTCATTAACATACTTTAAAAATGGTAGCTCTAACCGCGATCCGTGACCATCCAATAGCAGAAATGGAGTTGGTCCGTCAGGTATTCTTTCAAATACATTATGGAAATCAATCCACTCCAACATTTCTTCAAAAGTTCCGAAGTTATACTTCCCTTCGAAGTACAAGATATGAATGCCGGAACTTCCTTCCCACTAATACTACATTTGGGAGCACCAGGATAAACTTTTCCCGGTCCATAATTTGATTTAATATCACTCAAGTCTCCTTTAACCTCCGCAAAAATATCAAACCCCAATGTTTCCTTGGCAATGATGGTTTCTGATGCAAAGATTATTGTACATAAGACTGGTTTTCCTTTGGCATTGGTAAACCCAAGTAGAGTCCAGCATGCTTCCTTGATACTCGATGCAAATTTCACAGTGTCTCATTTTAACCGCTGCCCACCCACTTGTCCATCCTCACTCATGCATATAGTATTACCAACCTCACCAACAAACAATACATATTCAGGAAAACACATTTTGTATTTTACAGGTAAGAGTTCTTTGTGAACTCTTTTTATTGCAAAATCCAAAACTATCTTGGGGTGATCTTGCAGAAAGTCTTTATAGAATTCACTCTCAAATTCTATCTGGTTTTGGGTAAAGAATTTGGGGTTCTCTTCTTTGAAAGTGTTTAAGTAGTCCTCGAAAGCTTCGAAGTTGTAAGTTGTTAATGCTTCTATTTTTCTCCACTTCCATGCACATGAACTCTCTGTTGCTTGCAGTTGAATGAGAGCTGTTATCTCCGAATGTAACCAAATGAGGTGGTCTTTCCTCTAGGACTTTTACCCTTTTTGTTAATGTTTCGATAAGAGTCCTCTGCTTACTCAATTCTTGAAGGACTTTGCTCAATTGCGCTTCAAAAGTAGTCAGTTGGTTGGTCTTGTCCATTGGCTGGGTTGATTCCTTTTGATTTGCTTTGCTTCGTAATTTGTTGGTATATCTTGGTATCTAATTACGTGGAAAAATTATCCCTAATTTTTGAAGTTTGTTGAAAACTTCAAATTGAATGTTTTGGATAGAAATCTGTTGATTGTTCTATTTGGTTCTAAGTATTCATTTCTTTGAGGTACTTTTTGGTTCCGTTCAAGATGGAAATGGACTGATTGGTAGTGTGTCGGATGTGACAGAGTTGAATTTTTGGTGTTATCCAATGACGGGATTTCGTTGGATTGTTGTTGATTTTACGTAGAATTACGTAGGTTTTAGTATTCTTTGTTGATATTTATAGCTTGTTGATCATTGACTTTACAGAGAAGTAAATTTGTTTTGTTTTTATTGAAGAACAGCAATTGAAAGTGTAATTATTTCTTGGTTCTTTTGTGGCAGAACACATATTTTATCTCTTTCCGTTTATAATGATTTAGTTCTTTCTGTTTGCCTTCGTCTACTATCAGTAATGTTGTGTGCTACCACTTGTTCTAAAATATTTTTCTTTGATTGAGATAATTTATGTATTTTGTTTTCTCGCATCTATTTCGAACCATAATCGTAACTACTACAACTGTTTACTTCTATAATACAAGCACAAACTTTGCTTGAAACGAAAGTAACATCTTTTTCATTTCAATCACTGATAGAATAATCAAAAAGTGGGAAGAATAAAGATTGGCTTGTGACGTTCCGAAAAAGTGTTTTTCTTCGTGAGAGCAATTGTCTAAATGAAAAAATTACTGTGTTTTGCAGGAAGAAAAGAGTTTAACTTTCACTTTTGCCATTCTTTCAAGATCAGAGATATAGACGTTTCGACTCCTAACATAAAGGAATGAAGTTGAAAAGAAAAAAAATAAGAAGTCAATGATACTTGTCATGGACAGAATGTTTTAACTTGATATGTAATTCTACAATTAATCTTTGCACTTATGCTCATGGTGTCAAGACATTATCTTCCATGCAGTTATTGTTAGAACAGTCAAGCCAAAATATTGCATAGAGCCTTGCAAAATACTTTCTTTCACTAAGGCACGTGCGTATGACCTTTATCTCATTGTATGTATCATGTTATTGTTCTATAAATAGTCCTCTATTAATTTATTTCAACTTTCCTATACCAGCATTGAATCTCCAGTCTGGTGAGACAGCCATGGCCCAATTAAATTTATCTCGGAGTGTTTTTGAAAAAATCTTTTCAATAGGGACTTCATTTCGTTTGCACCAAGCAACTGATATTCGAGGATCCATATAATTGATCTGGCATCAAAATTTAGAGAGAACAATAATGTTAGATATGAAGGTACATAACTGGGATCAGAAAAATAAGATTTGGATGTACCTTTGAAGTTCCAAGTGATACTTCTTTATTGTCGTCCTTATGCTTTAGATTCATTTCCATTTTATTGATTTTTGCAGTCCATGAAGTAACTTTTTTAGCAGCTTGCTCTTTTGTGGGTAATTTTTCCCATAAATGATTTTGATTAAATTTTAATGCAGTGGCATCTCGTTTCATTTGTTTGGCTTTCTCATCTGCCTTTGAAGCAGCTATTTTTTCTTCGTCTGTCTTGGCTGATTCTTTTTTTTGTTTAGCTTTTGCCAATGCTTTTTGAACTTTTTCATCCAACTCCTTCGATGACTTTTTAAGCTTTATATGTTTTGTATCTCCTTTCGTATTGAGTACTTTCAATATTTTCTTCAATTCTTTCTTTTGTTTTTTCAAAGTTTCCAATTTTGTACCAATATTTTCCAATTGTGTTTCTTGTGCTTTACTGACAGAGCGTTGATGGTTACATAGAATGGCAACTTGTCGATTCGCATTGTTATATTCTACAACCTTTTCAACAGCCGTTAATTTGTGAAATGAAGGTAACTCTTCAGTTTTGAGAAGTTCATCTTGTAATGTTTTGGATGCGTTGTAAGTACGAAAAACTTTAGCTGTTAATCCATCCATAATGTTTTTGAGATGAGCATTGAGGATTGGTGGTGTTAGATCATCGAATACTTCTTCTGAAGACTTTTTTTTCTTGCAAAAAGCCTTGAAATTTTTATATACTTGCTCTCCCATTCCATTGTTTTCAGTGTACATCTGTCAAAAGGTTACAAGTGCACTTTGAATTAAGACAACGAAAACGTTTGAACGAAAACAATAGAAGATTTAGAAGGATGTCTTACCGGAGATCCAAAATCTATAGTTTGCTTAAATAACATGGAATCTTTTCCTAGAAATTCTAATTCAATCTCTAAGCTATCTTCCCCTTCATTGTTAGGATCAAAATGTAAATGCTCAACCCTTAAACTACAGCAACCAACTGTGTCTGCTTCCTCGTCGGTGTCTTTTTCTCCACCAACACGCAGAGCTAAACGATCGATAACCCACATAGCTGTAGCTAACTGTTTAGTTTCATTTTTCTTTGACTTCAAATTTTTCTTGTAATCTGCTCTAATTTTATCAATATTTTCACATAGGAGTGCCGCCTTATTATATTTTGATCGATCTGATTTACCTTTGAAGCTACTTTGGGCTGAAAGCTGCATATATTTGGTCTGATTGTTGATATTTTCTTTCCACTGCCCTAACCATTGCACCTGCGGATCATGTTTCAATTCACCCCAGGCATGACCAGGCACACTACACGGAGGAACCCGCGCGCACTCAGAAATATTCAACGAAACTTGTTCTGGATTCACACGTTGTTTCAATTGCCCCATCTTTGGATGCTCACCTCGGCCCCTAAATGTTCCTGGTGGTTCCATATTGTAATTACCAACCTTTTCAATGTGATTGTCTACAATAGCATACCCATATTTGAACATGTTCTTATTCCTTTCATTCTTATTCATTAATTTTTCAGCGTCAGTGATAGCTTTCTTGATTATTTTTTGTTCTTGTAAGTGCTCCCTTATGGGTTCAAAATTACACTTTTTGAAGTCTTTGATGACATGTTTTCTTCCCAAAACAGCTCTAAAATCTTTAAAAAAGTTTTTGATAAAAATAGGAGCTGTTTTCGGGTTTCCCAAGTGCATTCCATCTGGATCCATTGCCGCAAAAAAAGTGGCAGCTTCTTCCTGAATAGGAGTCAATTTAATAGGTTGCCCTTCATATTTCATTTGGACATTATGTGGGACGTAAGGATCTGGAAAAGCTACACCTGCATGCTCCATAGTTCTCCACTGACAACCCTCCGGAAGCTCTTCAGCCTCCCACCACAAAAATGCTTGCATACCTCTAGTAATCCGCTCAGTTCTATCCATCTTTTTCAATTCTCTTACTTTCGGGGCTGCTTTTTTCGGTGTTGTTTTTGATCTTTTAGAGGCACTTTTGACCTCATCGGGAACCGGTTCAGCTTTGGCACGAGGCCTTTTCTTTCCATTGGTTCCTTTTTTTGTCGACGCCTTCTTCTTGACTTTCTTCTTAGTGTTTCTAGGAGATTTTTTTATCAACTTGGACATGGGAACCTCGTCCTCATAATCCGATTCAGAGTCAGAGACAGAGTCATCTTTCATTTTGGCATTTGGTGACATCCACAGTTGGATAGTTTTTTTTTCGCGTGCGCCATAAACTGACACAAATAGACTTTCTATAAATAATTTCTGGCTGAAATCCACTTCATCTTCATATGTATTGGTCTGTGAAATTTATGGTACGGTAGGTTATTCATTGCTTTTCGTATGTTAGTTAGTTAGTTAGGTCTGATATGTTTTTAGTGTATGCCAAGACATCGCTTTTCGTATTTTTCACATAACCAATTTAGATTGAACCGAGACACCAGTCTTAAAAAGAAAATGGAATACTTTTCAAAGCAACTTCTGTAACCTCATTATAATAGTCTACAGGACTGTACAACTTTGTACTGATTTGTATGGTGGTCGTCGAAAGGGAGCATTTTCATAAGAATGCTCCATGCGATTTTTTTAAATCCAAAATATCTTCACAATTTCAATTTAGGCAAGCACAACTACTGTTCGTGCACAAACGCTGTAACAGTGATCAAATAACAATGGATCGAAAGTAAACTTCATTTGATCAAATACGTTATTATTCTTCGAGTTGAGCCATCCTTATAGCGAGTCAAATAAAGTCGGAAGTATGTTATCCGCAAACTGTTGCAATGAAGAAAAGAAAGCAACATTGCGATTTTTTTACCATGTCTATTTTGAACTTTTACCTCAATATAAATGAATCTCTGCCAAAAAAGTATCAATTATTTAGCACTGATTTGTGTCTTGCGTTTTCAGATACTTCCTACAAGAATAAAATTTCAAGTAAATATGACTGAATTTAATTTCGCTCCAACAAAATCTTAAGTATGGTTAAAAACAATTCTAGGTCACGGTAACTGCCTCAAACATTAGGAGTATCGTACTTTGAGTCTAATAACGAGTTTCGTAGCGGAATTGAATCACATGTTGCAATATTAAAAATACTAAAAGATTTCACAAAATGATTAGATTATCATCAATATGAAGGTCTCATTGCATTGGTCTGTGTCTCTCCTACTAATTTTAGCAGTTGCCATGACATTCTTCAATTTACTTCATACTTCTAATGGATCGAATCAACTTCATAACAATTCCATTCTTCAGCAATCCCTACAAAATGGCGACATTTTATCGCCATACACAATTGTTCTCCTCCACAAAGAAGGCGATCAAAAAAGATTGCCAAAAGTTGCTGCAGTGGTTGACGACGTTGACCCAATAAGAGTCAATCACATATTACAAATGAATGTCCCTAGGATTCAACATGATAAAGATATAATGATGGAATCGAAAACACCTGAAATAATTCATTTGATGAGAAATTCTACAACATTCAAGGTAAGTTCAAACTTATTTTGCTTTCCATAGGTAGACCTATGACTACCATTTAACGTCCATCTTTAGATTCCATCAAAAAAAGAGTCCACCAATCAGTCTGATGCAAACGATGCAGTCACAAATGCTGAGGTTGACTTGGATACATGGAATCGAAAACATAATACACGTCCGCCATACATGGCTCCTATATTTTTTCCAATATTATTTGCTATAATTTTTGGTGCTATATTTGCACGACGTAATATGGGAAGCAAAGAATCGCGAATGTCATTATTTTTTAAGCATGAAATGGATGAGTCTGATGATGTGTATACAGCAATTGCCAGTGAAATAGATTATGGTTCCTTTTATGCTCCGTCATACGTGAGCTGGACAAGAGAACTGGAAAAATTTGATATTTGATTCACCCAATTTCTCCTTATGAAGTTTGTGATACCAAATAAAAACAACGAAAGAGGCTCCTGAAGTAAAGCCACTCTAGTAGTCGGTAACAAAGATCAAAATTTAAAAGTATATGAATAATTTCAAATTTTGTTCAATATTTAATTGCATAAATTTGGTAGAATGTTAGCTACATAGTAAAGAACTTTGAATTCAAAAGAAAGAACGTTTCTTGAATGGGCCCACGAAACGGAAATGGAGAAGAAGGCATTCGAGTTTATCTCCGGGTTCGTCCATCCAAAAAGTCAACCCGATTTTTTGTCAAAGATGATATTAATGAAAGCATTCTTCATTTCAACGTTCCAAAAGAAGAAGATCTTATTGTGAATAATTCAAGAACAAAGTATTCCTTTCAGTTTAATGGCATACTTGATGAGAAATCAAAACAGGATGAAGTTTTTAAGACAGTCGGAGTACCTGCTGTTCTTAACGCACTTGATGGCTTCAATTCAACTATTTTTGCCTATGGACAAACTGGTAGTGGAAAGACATTCACAATCACAGGAGGTCCTGGTAAGTGTTTGGTGAATTCAAACCTGCAATCCCTTCTTCTAAGGAATTCCATCTTTAACATTCGATTTTGTGACTTCTTTTCATGCTTTAGAAAGATACGTTGATAGAGGCATCATACCAAGAGCTATTTCTATGATATTTAATGAATTCGATAAACATAAAGAATGTAACTATTGTTGCTATGTTTCATATTTAGAGTTATATAATGAGAGTGGTTTTGATCTATTAGCAGCAGAACATACTGAAGTATCTAAATTAGAAGATATGCCAAAGGTTATTATGAGAGAAGATGAGGATGGTAACTTAAATTTTAAGAATCTCTCTGTGAATTCAGTTGCTAATGAGGAGGAAGCACTAAATTATCTGTTTCTGGGAGATACGAATCGTGCAATAGGAGAGACCGACATGAATCAAGCTTCTTCCCGTAGTCACTGTATATTTACCTTGTCTATTGAATGCAGAAAAGCTAATTCTGAAACGGTAATACGAAGCAAATTAAATTTAGTTGATCTTGCAGGATCCGAAAGAGTTCATAAAACATCCTCAACAGGCCAAGTTCTACGAGAGGCTCAGTATATTAATACATCCCTTTTCTTTTTAGAGATGGTTATTGTTGCGCTACATGAGAAAAGTAAAAAAGGAAAAGAACGAATTCATATCCCTTATCGAAATTCTATGATGACATCAGTACTGAGAGACTCTTTAGGTGGAAATTGTGAGTAAATTGATGTTTTCTATTTCTACCCATTGCTTGAACTTAATTTATTCCTGTGCAATGAATTATTATAGGCAAGACTCTCATGATTGCAACGATATCTCCGGACATAAGACAAACGGATGAATCAATATCTACCTGTAACTTTGCGCAACGTGTAGCTTTGGTAAAGAATACAGCACAGATTAATGAAGAACTAGAACCAGAACTTATCATCCATCGCCTCAAAGTTGAGCTAAAACGACAGCGAGAGGAAATCAAATTTCTGAAAGGTGAAAATGGGGAAGAGGGCGAAATTGGTCAAGAAGAGCGATCTTCTTTAGAGGAGCTTATTAGAGCCTATATTGATTGTAAAAATGATAGCAATCTTGATATTGGTAAAATCACCTTGACGAAAATTAGTGAGGTATTTTCAATCTTCAAGAGAGTAGCTCTCGGAAAGTGGGCGGAATTAAGTGAAACAAATAGGATTGGCGGACCTGATATTAGCGACACAGAGTCACAACTCTTATCTTGCAAAGAAATTTTGAAACAAAGAGATCAGGAAATTGCAATTCTTGTCAATATGGTAAAACAAGGAAAAAAGATTGGCAAATCTGGAGGGAACCAGACGAAATTATCGCAAGAGAAACTGAATGATAGAAAAAATGGTACCGTTAACAAACATTTATCTCTCGAAAAACAATTTCAGAATAATCTACGACCTGGGGTTTGTGGAGTTGAAAGATGCAAGAATAGACAAATTCTTGAAGATCCACCGACAGCTTTCACTTGGTTTGAAGAAAGATGTCCAACAAAACATATAATTGAAGAAAACAAAAGTGTACTGAAATTGAAATATCAAGAGGTAAGTTCTTTGGAGCGTAGACTTTGATTTAAAGCCAGCACCGCTTGAGCAGCGATATTCACTAATTCTTTTAAAACTGAAATTAGGCAAAAGACTTGGGAGCGGATGTTCAAAAGACACGGGATAGAATAAATTATCTGAAGTCTACCATTGAACAATTGAGAAGAGAGAAAGCGATGCAAGAGGCACTTTCTCCCAAGAATGAAAAAGAATATAAAAACAATCATATTGACGAAGAGGAACTAACCCATAGAAAAGAAATAGATAGACACAAAATTGCGTATAAGGATGGATTTCGAAAATTGAAAGAACTCAAAGCTACAATTGAGCACATTCAGAAGCTTTTAGTGAAGAACAGAAAGAAGCTTCAAACCGACTTTGATATATGGTACCGAGAAATGTGTGGAGAAGCACAGGAATCGGTTGGAGCATATATGAAAATTGCAGAAGCTACGAGGGCCGAAGAAAAGAAAAAAAATACAGAGCCCACAACAAAGATGAATCATAATGTAACCCCCCCTTCACGAAAGATAATCACTGGAAATAGAGAAGCAGATGAAGATATAATAGCATTTTTCAAAGCTAAAGAAGCACTTTTGGCGCGAACAAAATCACAAAGGCCTGACTAAAGTATGTAACAATAGAAACTTTACAATCTATACGAAATTTTGAAAATAATTAAATAGTTTTGTTTTGGTACACAGTTCAAGAATAGAATTATTTCGAAATCATGGATGAAGTGCTGTATTTACTAATGATTTCAATTATTATTTGAAAACTTCAAAGGATAGTTTTCGTCGGAGAAAGTGCCCTGATCGCAAGAATCATGGCTGAGCTTGGAAATTCATTTCTTGGATTGCATAATCCGGAAGTCGAAAAAGTTGAGGTCGACGTCAAAATGATAGATTATGAATATGTGAAGAACTGTGAATCTGTGAATACTCTTCGAGCAATTTTAAAAGTTCTTCAATCAGGAAGGGAAGGAAAATATCCGCACCTTGAAGAGACTGTCACAAACAAACTAATTGAAATGCTACCCTCGAAAGAGAGGAAGAAAATTCAAGCTTTTTTTGCTGAGCCTTCATTAGCAGAATTAAAAAAAGAGAAATTAGACCTCAATGAGTGGCTGCTTAGAATACAAGAAATGGAGCTGCAAGAAGAACAAGATTCGGATGATATATTTGAATCTAAGTCTGAGAACAATATAGGAGCTGATAGAAAGAAGTTTCTACCAGCACCAAGAAACACTCAGACGGTTCATCATTCAGACATCCAGAAAACAAGGAGAAATAATCCAGATTCGAAACGCAAAGAATTTAAATCTAAACGTCTCTGCAAAGAAAAAATGTCAAACAGGGATTACTTTCGTGCTTGGGATAGTCTAAACTTTGAAGAATTGGAAAAGGAAGTTGATGATCAAAAAAATCTATGTAAAGAACAAAACTTTATACAAGATTGGAGAGATGCATTAAAAGATGAAAAGAAATCTCCACAAAAAGATTTGGTCGATTCTTCTAGTAATGAAAAATATAAGAATCTTTGTCTTAGTGCTGTGGAAAAGAAACATATTGCCAATATTGAGAGATGCAAAGGTAACGAGTACTTTCAAAATAACGAGTTCGAAAAAGCTGTAAAATGTTATTCGAAATGTTTAGATCTGGACTGTTCAAATATAACCCTTTACACAAATAGAGCATTGGCTTCTATTCGCCTTAACAATCTCCAACAAGCTATGTCAGATTGCACAAGGGCGCTCAAAATTGATCCAGATTGTGTCAAAGCGCGTGTTCGTCGAGGGATCGTTTATCATAAGCGTGGCCAATATAAGAAGGCAATTGAAGATTTTCAAATAAGTTTGGACAAAGAGCCAGATAACAAATATTGTGGAGACCTACTGAAGAAGGCAAAGAAAAAACTTAACGAAGTAGAAGGAATCGTTTTGCAAAAGAAATCTAAAATGAAAAAAATTATCATTGAACAAACGTCTCGAGAAGACGACGATGAACTACTTTCAGAACTTACTGACTTAAATAATCAGGAAGATAAACAAATAGAAGAGATATTTACCCCTGGTGCGTTAGAAATTGTTAATAGAAGGAATGATGTTGAGGGGAATAATAAAAGATCAGATAAAATTGATACGAGTCTGGAGGAAAATATAATAAAAAATGAAATGAAGTATTATAAAGTCAATATTATTGAAGTTCATGACGAAGACAATCGCAATTTGCAGGTTGGAAAAAAGAAAAACATTGCGCATGAAAGAAGTAAAGAGAAAAGTGAGCGCTTCAAAAAGGATGGTAACATGGCTATGAAAAAAAAACAGTATAATGAAGCCCTTGATGCATATACAAAGGCAATTCAAAATGACCCTGAAAATATCGCTGCTTTCTGCAACCGATCATTAGCTTTTCTCAAATTAGGAAAAAGTGTTGAAGCTGAAGCAGATGCTAACAAATGTTTAGTGAGGGAATCAAAACAAATCAAAGCAATATTTCGACGGGGATTGGCAAAAAAAATGCAATATAGGCTCGAAGAAGCTTATGATGATTTTCTCAAAGCACAAGAGATAGAACCAAAAAACTCGATGGTAATAGAAGAAATCCAAGCATGCTTGAGCGAAATGAAAGAAAGGGAGTGTAAACATGCTAGAAACTCAATGAATAATAGATACACCCTTACTGAAGTACCAACAGGAGTGCAAAACTTGCCCATGCTTACACAGAATGAATCTCCTCAAAAAAAGATATCAAATTCCAAAGAAGAAACCCATCGATTATTCCGTATCCAGAATTGTAACGAAAATATAATTGTCAAAGCTAAATCATCGGAGGATACTCCAAAAAGCTCCGATATCATAAGCATGAATTTTGAGGCTTTCGAAAGCTCTAAAGAGTGTATGCGTAAAAATTCGAACGCTCCTTATCTTCCGAAAACAGTCACAGAAATGGAGTCTTCAATAATGGGAATGAAAAGAGATGGAAACTTCGGAAAGATTTTTTCAATGCTAGATCAACTCACCAGAAAAGATTTTAAAAAGGTGAGAAAATCATGAATATTAATTCAATCTCTAACCCCAACATCATCATATGAACAACTAAATCCAATCCTAATCCAAAAACACAAACAGCTTTTTACAAATATGCTAAGCCCTGATGCTTTGGCAACTATATTTGAGACACTTGAGAAGAGCTTAAATTTAGATTTTAGTCGGAGTACTCGAATTTTGTATGAAATTGCGAAAATATCTCCAAATATAGATTTATCTTTGAGGTGCATGACGAAAGAAGTGAAGAATAATATTAAGAATATACTCCTAATCATTGAACAAAAAAAAATCAAAAAACGGAATTACATCAAAAATAAGTTCACAACCTATACTCAATGATGATAGAGAAGGTCCAAAAAAGTGCAAATTATCATCTTGACGACAACTAATTTAGAATAATATAAACCTCAAATAATTCATTTAAAAATATGAGGAGACATTCCAATTGGTTCTTCACTCGTACATCCATCTTTGTCTTCATATAAAATATCCATAGGCTGACCATCCAAATCCAAGCTTTTTCTTCCAGCTTCCAAGATAGCTGTGCCCTGCATTGTTGTATGGACAGTAGCAATGCTACCATCATCAAAAGCTGCATACGTTGCTTCTCCAGAATTGATTTTAATGCAGGCATCCATAAAGTTTTCAAAACTCTTCACACCATAAGACGCCTGGCCAGAGAATTTTCCATTAGTTGGCGTATATTTCATGAACAATGGGTTCACACTGGCAAAAGGTTTGCCGTCTTCAGCATATGTGCAACCTCTGTGAGCTTGGTCAACATTGATTTCTCCATTTGTACCCATGAAGAAAAACCGTTGTTGAGAGTGCACATCACTTTTAGGGGCTACCCAACTAGATGTATAAACTCCTGTTCCAAATGTTCCATCGTTTAAATTTTCCCATGTCACAGTAAGAGTGATGCTGTCTTCAGTGTTCATTCCTTTGGATTTAGCAACACCAGTGGATGCCGCACCAGTCACTCTAACCGGCCTTGCAATACCTGCTAAAACCCATTCGCTGAAATCAATGTGATGAGAATTAAGATAATAAGAAATATCACTACTTTTCCCAGCCCATGCCTTGAATGTTTCAAGCTGGTGTTTTGGTTGAGACATATAACTATAAATATATTGGAAGTTGCCCAAATTGGCCTTAGCACGGTCTCTAGCGTCAGAATAAAAAGGGTCAAGACGCTTATGCACTTCAACCCCTACCAAAACGTTGTATTTTTTCGCTGCTTCCGCCAATTTGTGATGATGTTCTAGAGTTTGTACGATAGGCTTTGTTACCATCACATGCATTCCTTTTTTTACGCATTCCATAGCAATATCAAAATGAGTATCGTCTGGAGTGAAGATAATAGCTACATCTCCTGCTTTGTATGCTGATGATGCCACAACGTAGGCGTTTGGATCAACTTCCGTATCAGACGGAAAGGTTTCACATTTAAGATCCATATCAGCATAAATATCACCAATATTGCGCTGCATGTGCGCACGAATACCAGGAAACTTTTTACCCTGTGGGAAAAGAAGATGTGGTTCATCATAGATAAAACTTATTTCCGATATGGCACTCTATCTACAAAATATTACATAAGCACATAGACACTTACATTTACTCCACACATCCCTACGCGATGAACCTTATTTCTTCTCCTTAAATCAAACATGGTCAAAGCAACAACCCCGGCACCCTTATCACTGTCAGCAGCTGTACCACCAACATAACCAGTGGTATACTCCCCAGTTCCAACCATAAGTACATCTAATTTTGAATTGGTGCTCATTTTATCTAGTTTTCAGTTGAATTTTTGCCCTAAAGTAATTTTAAATGTGTGATTCAGGTGTCCAACTAA
>Ga0115008_10003276_pt1 | contig 13392 bp, 6 predicted proteins | sample FraStrMetagenome_FD_87164 | JGI IMG/M metagenome (GOLD analysis project Ga0115008, IMG submission 87164) | Marine eukaryotic phytoplankton communities from Arctic Ocean - Fram Strait ARC3M Metagenome | ecosystem: Environmental > Aquatic > Marine > Oceanic | place: Fram Strait | collected 2012-06-18
AGTATGAGCGCTGCGCCAACGTCTATATGTGTAGATATGCAGGACTGGGTTAATAGTTACGGTTGGGACTGTGGCGTTTTCGATGATGATCAGTACAGCAGCTACGACGATTACTATAATACCGACTGGTATTGCCTCTATTACGGATACCTCGATAATGACATGGGTGTGAATGCTTCCGTAGCTTGTTGCGGATGTGGTGGCGGAACACTTCGTGACCCCGATGCGCCAAGTGATACTCCATCTGTATCGATGGTACCAACAGTAAGTACCAACCCATCTGCTAGTATTTGCGTCGATCTTGTTCCTGATTGGACGGACTACTATGGTAATGGATGCTGGTATTACGAATATTATGGTTGTGATTATGCGGAATGGGATGCCGACGAGTATGGAGTTACGGCGAATGAAATTTGCTGTACATGCCAGTCAAACTTAAACGAAAATTCAAGTTGCGAAGATTGGTCAGCGTGGACTGACTCCTATGGTGACGGATGTTGGTATTACGAATATTATGGTTGTGAATATGCCGAATGGTATGCGAACGGTGACGGTAATACTGCCTACGACGCGGTGAGTACTAAAGTAAATTAATTTTCTGATAATTTATGCTCACGAATTCCATCTGTGGTGTCAGTGTTGTCACTGTGGAGGTGGTGATAATAAGGTGCCAACTTTGTCCCCAGTTCCGACACAGTCAATGAGTCCTACTTCCTTATGCACTGACTTTGAAAACTGGATGAATGAAGAATATCTTATCGATTGTGCCTGGTTTTCCATGGATCACGATCTACCCGAATGGTACGATGATGAGTTTACGACATGTCAATTTGGATATCTTACCGATGCGCTGGGAATTAATGCTTCTGAAGCTTGCTGCGAGTGTGGTGGTGGAAGCAAGGTTGGTGACCCGTTGCCTCCGACTCTTGTATGCGATGATAGTTCGTGGAAAGACGTCATTACCGATTTGGAGTGCTCTTTTTATGAGACAATATATGATTGCTACTACTTCTATGCGGAATGGACTTTCAACGAGAGTGGCGTCAATGCATATGATGGATGTTGCATGTGTGGAGGTGGGGAATACATTTCTTTACCCAGCAACACCACGACTACAGTGGATACCGCGTTAGTTGTTGAGACGACTGCATACGTGGAAGCTACTACGGGTACACAGTTGAAACAGATGGAAGATCAAAAACCTGATACGGACGATAATTTTACAAAAGTAACTTCTCATGGCGTTGAAATCACAGCTAAGTTTCGTTTTATTTATGTTGCTCTGGCCGCTTACCTTTTGTTGCTGTTTTAATGCTAGTTATTTTGATAATAATGAAGTTAAAGCGGTCCAAAGTAGTTGAGAAGAAAGTACTTTGAAGATTTTAACATTATCTTAGGAAATATATATTTTATTTTATTTCTCGCGCGAAGTGTTTATCATGTTAATCAAACAGGACTCAATATAATATTTCATAAAAATCTCGCGTTTTCTCTAATCTCCAAATTCATGGTAGCCTTACCACATGAAATTCACGTTACTAAGTTACTACCAAGCGCTGCTCACCACTTATACGAACCCTTCATAAAATGTACCTTGTACAATCTTTTTTCGTATACTTATTTTGTTAACTTCTATTCCTAAATCATTTCCAAATCGGGTCTAGAATTCCAAAATTGATAGTTCAAAATTAATTTCTACGTTAAGCGTCCATGTTTTTGAAATAGTCCAAATCATAAATCAGTCATTTATCTTCAAACTGTGTGCTTTTAATTGTTGACATCTACTCTTGAACCAAGCACAAATCGTATTATTTAGAACTTGCCCTCTTTATCAGATACTGATTCGGAAGATCAGGACAAAATTGAAACTATTTTATGATCGAAACATTAAAGATACGTCATCACTCTCCCTATAATTGAACCAAGCTGCCTGACAAGCAGCTTCTTTTGTTCTTCCTATGAATATTACTTGACGTATCATTAGTGAAGTCCTAATTGCCATACGTCCCCCAACGCCGCTAAGAATCTCTTCTTCTATAAAGCGTAAGAGCCTTTCCTTAGTTGATCAGTAGAGTCCGTAGGAGACATTTCTTGCCATTCTGCTGCCACCTCCGCTACGGAATAAGTAAAGTGCTTGAATACCTTGTTTACTTCTCGAAACTCGAAAGTGACCAACCACAAGCAAATTATTCACCACTTCAATCAAACGGCATCTAAATAATTCATAGATGGATTTGATGAATGCCTTTCTATATTCTTAAATCACAAGTGTAACTTTCCATCCGCAAATATTTTTCGCTTAGGGATTGATAAGATTTTGTGAAGACATCGTTTCTTGAAAGAGAGAGGAAAAGAAAAGTCAATCAGTAGAGGTATGATACATTTCAAGACGTTCGCTTTGCGTGAAATAATTTTCTCACAGTTTTCTATAACATTGGTTTTGTTCTACATTTCGTTAAACCGATATAGAATATCATCGTACGATGGTCCGTAGCTTAGAAAGTCACACTATATAGAAAAAAATATAAGGTACACAATTCGTAAAGTGCGTAGAAATCCCTCGTATGAGGACAGCTTTCTACGAGTACATGTAGTAGAAGAAGAAGGAAACGAGGTGCAGACCAAACCGCCTAATAACTTAAAACATAAAAAATAAATCATTGCAATGGAGTGGCCAAAGAGAAATAAAAATACCAAATTCAATCATGATCGAAGGGACATTTCTAGCAATAACAGCAACAGCAACAGCAACAGCAACAGAAGCACGGATCTACCAGCTATGCTGTTATCCAAGGAAATCATTGAACCGTACGCACTTTATAAAATATGCAAAGGATCTTCCATTAACAACAACAACAATAGCAGCAGCAGCAGCCCTACCAGCACTCACAATCCTAACGATCGTATACGACAGGAATCGGAATTTTTATGTTTAATATACAACAAATTTTGCACCCCAGCTCCGACGTTAAAACAGATCATATCCATACGAACGTACGTAGAGGAACTCCTAGGTCCGAAAAAGTCTAATCTAGCTGCCGCAGTTGTCGACGATCCGAAATTTAACACCTTACCGACCGATGCTGTAATTCACCCGTCGGGTTGTTCGGGTGTGATTAAACTATTGCAGCCGTCTTCTATTTTAGATGTGCACGATGATGCGATTGGTTTTTATGTGACCTTTATGAATATTTTGTTACGGCTGTTGACAAATGAGGATCATGTGACGTTTGAACGTAATATGTGCCAAATTATGCATTTGAGGCAGCCCGAGAATGGAGCTGTTGCTGAAAGTCAGAAACAGAAGAATAATAATAAGAAAAAGGAATCTCATTTGGTTCGATGGACTCAATCCGATTTTGATAATGGTGATGGAAAAATAATGGAAGAGGATCATGTGACGAGTAAATTGTCAAATATGGAAGATGCGCGTGCCATGCCGGATCCATGTCAGTTGTATACCGTGAGTCGGTTATTATGTTCCAATGCGTGGTTGTCGTGTGATTCGGATTCGAGTTTGAGCTCGAAGGAGGCAGAGAGTAACTTTCAAATTCGATCTGGGGTTTTAGGACAGGGTAGTTTTGCTGTGGATTGTTTGTTGGATTCTTTGGATGGGTTGTTGCGTATGTTATTAATTGAGGATAAGAATGATGATGATGTGAAAAGGTCGAAGAAAAATAAAAAATCCAATGGGGTTTTGGCTTCGACAAGAGCGTTAATCGCACCGAAAAATACGATGCGTGATTATGGTGCCAACGGTATGTGCGATTTGTTGATTTTATTCTTTTATGTAAATACATATATGTATGTAATGTATTTAAAAACAATGTTTAGATGATCCTCATTCCGACGACAGCAGCCTTGATGACGAAACACCTCAATTACCTCACCGTTTACGTGACCGATTGCGCCGAAGCGGTGCCAGTTTGGAAACGCGGCTCGTCACCAACAACTCACGACAACTTCTTAATCATAAATTCCATAAAATGGGTAGCGGTGACAGTTTACGTAACTCTGGCATATTATCGAAAGTATCCGATGTCACGTTTGAAGGGGACAGTGACGTCCTCATGCGTGAAAGTTTTAACTTCCATGAGGAGGAAGAAGAAGAAGACTCCTCGGACGACGGGGCTGTGGTAGCCTTTCCGAATAACATAGAAGAGGAAGAAGCAGCCACAGCGGCAAAATTTATTGCAAAACCTCAGCATCTTCGAGCAATCCTATTGTCTCCGTTGTGCCGCCTCATTGCGATTTGCACGACATCCAGTACGCTATCTCCATCCCAATTTCGATACCTCATAAGCTTACCTTTGGAGGATAAACCTATGTTAGCACTGCATATAAGTCACATATTGTCTACCGCAGCCCGAGGTCCGTTTTATGGTCAGCCGACACGACATATGCCGCCTTCATGGTTTCATTTGCATGGAGTCCCGCATGATGGAATTACTGGGCACCTTTGCGATCCCCCAAAGAAATCGTCGAGGCCTAAAAAACCTCCAACGGCAGAGATTCCCCCGGCGGAGCGAAGTTTCGAGCACGAGTACGGATTCTCAGCCTGGTTTCGCATTGAGCAGTTTAACACGAATGCAACACCAGAGTTATTGACGATCGTATGTCATAGCAGTACCAGTAAAGATATATCTTCCATCAAAATATTTTTTGAGATTGCACCGCAGTACGCCCGTCATCAATCCGTCGGTACCTTGGTGGTACAGAGTATCGAAAACTACAACGTTTCTACCGTAAAGTTAGCCTGTTGCGTAGTGACCGCGCGTGTATGGCATCACCTAGTCGTCAAACATGCCAAACGCGGCAAGGCTGGATTTCGTGGTATCCTGAACCGATTCATCTCGAAAGAAAAACCAACCTCCAGCGTACAGGGAGGACCACTCCAAGATGAATGCGTTATTTATTTGGATGGACGAGCACTTCTACGTTCGCACCTAAAGTATCCCGTAATGTTCTCGGATGTGACCAGCGTCAACCATGAAATTTACGTAGGCAAGAATCTGGACGGCCAAATGAGTCATATAGTGTTGACTACACGGGGTATGAATGAAAACAAGGTACAGCAGGTACGTTTGTATTTGAATCGTGCACTTAGTTTCAAATTCAACTAAACGTTTTAAAACCTCTATATAATTAGCTCCTCAACTCAACTGCGCTTGTCCCCCACACCCCAGCCTTTGCACCTTGGAGTCCAGCTCATACCCAACTCGCCTACACGACGCGGCCATCCCAATCCCAATGCTATGGACCCGTATACGCATCCCAAGCTCATCTCCCCGGTACGCTATATCCTACTACACAAAGACTAGCTGGTGCTGCATCCTTCCAGGAATGTATGCCATACTGCGCTTGGATCCCTACCAAAAGTAAATTCGCGTCATCACTCGATCACGTACTTATACTTGATCAATATGTATACGGAAAAGTTTCCAGTGCACACATAATGCCCTGTCTACCATGCATGGCTCAGCTAGTACCTGTTGGTGGGATCGCCCCCATACTCAAATTAGAGTTACCGGGTGTGCTTACGGTATTGACACATTTTTTGGCACACCAACCGGCTCATCAACGGGATGCCTTACGAATAAATGCAGTGTTTACACTCAAGCGACGGATAAAAGGTGATATGAAGATTTTGCAGAGTAGTAAAGCTGCCAAAGCGTTGGTAGATGGGTTGTTCCTGTTGTTGTCGGCCTCTCGTGGTTGTCCGCCGTTGGAACAGATGGTACGCATTGCCTCTTTATTTTATGACGAAGAAAATGTTTAATACTCACGTCTTAATTTGTTCCTATCTAGGTGCTGTACCATCTCATCTTCCAGTTCCCACATTATTTTCGTCCAACCATATTAATCCATCTGTTACCCATTTTAACAAAATTTACCCATGCCAATCCACTCATGATACGAGATTGTATTCCATTGCATGTGCAGTTGGGATACCTCCTCATCCTAAGCGACTCTTCGGGTTCGACCCCGACTTCGACCCAGATTTCCTCTACAAATTCCTGTATCTTCGAACCACCCCTATGCCGCACCCTCACCGACACCGAACGAGTCCACGTACGCAATGCCTTGTTAGCGATAGTTGCCGACAGTTGCCTTCGTACGAATCAACCCAACGTATTACCTTTGTTGCAATTTGTTGCGTACTTTTTAGAGTACGAACGTGTCAGCGTAGCCAAGCATGGACCCTTGTCGACATCTTCTTCCTCAACAGTAACAATAACCCCGCAGCAACGGATGCGACAGGAACGTTATGAAACTACTACTAGTCTTATGGATCTCCTCACGCACTTATTACGTCAATCCCCTGTGACTCTCATACAACACTTTGAAGGTCGCACAGAAGGTATTTCTGCATGGATTGCATCGGTATTCATTACAAGTCGGGATGATTCCATACGTTCGCTGGGATTGAATTTCTTACGTTTGTTGCTGTATCCAGTTCCACACCAATATCATCAGCATCAGCAACAACATCCGTCCAATAACAACAATGCTGCTAAAGCTGCCAGAGGGGATGATATTTTATTCAAGTTACTATGGCACATACTCAAACAGAATTCCAGTAATTTTGGATCTAATACGTTTGGACAGCTGGTTCAATTTTTGTTTCCAGCTAAACCAGAACAACCGCAATTGCTATCCACAGCAGCAGCATGCGTACAAATGGAATCTTTGTACGGAGGATACACCTATCTCCGTAAAGTTACCAATGACAACAAGCCCCACACGCTCCATCAGCATCAGCTACATCCCAACGGAATACCCATGTGTTTTCGACTCCTCAAATATCTGTACAATCCATCTTCCTCAAATTTCAGGTCTTCTCAAGATCATTACCTCCATTCACTCCTGGATATACTTCTCGCCACTGCCACGAACCCACACCAACTCCACGCTCTATCGAACAAACCAGCTCATTGGTTATCACCTCTTTTCGAATTGTTATGTCAACAGCATTTACCAGTGTATGAAAAAGCCATGAATCTCTATGTGAAATTACTCAGTCATCGTATGCGTTATGGAGGTGATCCAGCATTACTGTTGTTGGAGAAGTTAGCATGTTTGCAGAATACCAATCATTCTCACGGAAAGACGACGTTGTACAATGTATTGGTACATTTGTTGATGGAATTTATGCACCATGGAACTATCCATTTAGATTCCAATACTGATAATGCTAGCAATGCTTATTCCCAAAATGATTTTAATCCGTTGCGAAAATCAGCTTGGATCGTCACACGCGCCTTTAGTAGTAACGGTACCAACGATATGGATTTTCGCACGGCTGTGAAGCAGTGGCGTTTCTTACGTCATTGGACGGCAGTTGTGGTGTGTATATTAAGTCAATCTGGGTTACTCTTGGACCATGGTATGCAGCAGCAGTCCAAAAGTGAAGTGGGCGGTGGTGTTATGGATGCGTGCATTGCCTTATCGGGTGGTACGTTGAGTTTATTGGATGCTTTTATTTTTCCAGAGGAAGATGAGGAGGATGTAGGAAATGACTTGACGGCTACTGCTGCGAATCATCTTCCGTCAGCGTCCTCTTATCATGCTTCTACGGCTACAGCTTCTACCCTGTCCTCGCAAACACAATCCAGCAATAATAACCCACCGGATGTCATGCTGCGTGGATTAGCTCTAGTGAAACCCGTTGAGCCACGTATCGGTACCGCACAAGGACCTTTGTTAGCATCCTTACTACGCCTCTCTTTGCTATTGATACAAAAGCTTGATCCATCTTCACTGAAATTCCGAGAGGCTTGCTCGCGATTACGCTGCCTCTTTCATTGGGCACTGGAAATGATACGTGAAATTAGCGTTACGTGTGGATATTCCAATGCCTTTCATGAACTCACGGCAAAATTAGATCGGTGCGTGCTCGCCACCGTACTCACGTGCCACTTAGCACTAAGAAATATGGATGCGATGTTGCAGCAGTTTTATTCGCAAGATGGTGCTGACACCACAAATGCCAGCAAACAACAACAGCATCCGCGTAACATAAGACGCACTTATTTAAGTGCCATGGAATTACGTGAAATCATCATCGATGCCGTCCGACGTCGTAGCGAAGTGTTACGCGAGGCACTCAGTTTAGAAGCCTACGAAGCCTTACAATTTGGTTTGGAGCAGCAATCTCACAGACAACGACGTCGTACATCCCTCAGTGACATCCCCTGGACTACGAAGGAACAAAATATACGCATGTTTCTCAAGTGTGATTGGATAGTCAACTTCGTGCCATCTGAACGAATGTTAAGCGATGGTCAAGTATATAAGAAACGCACCTCGAACAAACGTGGGATATTAGCCTTACGTGAAATATACAAGGAGAATTTAAATATTGAAAAAGAATTTGAAAGTAAGTTGCAGGAGAGTTTTGAGTTATACTTACAAGACGAACGAGCGTGGGCTGGAGATGTGCAGTTAGTACGGCAGCGTGAGATTTTGGGAGACACTTTGGGAAAAAAGTTGAGGAGTTCGTACAATAAGTTGGACTTGCCTTTGGAGGATGAGACTGCTGTTGCAGTGGCAGAGGCTTTAGCGGAAGAAGAGGATTGGCAGTATGATTATGCCATGCATCCCAACGGTCGTCGATTATGGCTGCTGCCACAGGTGAACCGTTCGGAAGAGTATATCAAATATGCTTATGATATGTCCTTGGGTCAGAGTGGTCAAATACTTGATGCGTCCCAATTAGATGGAGAGGAAACATCAACGTTGGCAGTAGCGACAGCTATAGAAGATGCGAATAATATGGACGTGATGAAATTACAACGGAAATTGTCCTTCAATCCATTTTCGGAATACAACGACAAAGACGACGAGGAGGAGGAAGAAGATGAAGAAGAAGAAGACGATCCAGAAACTCAAGAAGAAGAAGAAGATCCCTTGGAAGAAACTGTAAGCGAATCCGAAATGGATTTGCACCATCCATCTTCCAGCATACATAATGCTAGAGTCGGGTTCAATTCCGGCAGCAGTAATGCAGAGACATCCTGGGCCTCTACAGAATTTTCCTTTGCTCCACACGAATACATTCTGTACCAACAATCATCTACGTGGATACGATTGCGCAGTCATGCCCGTGGTATTTTATTGTTGACGAATCTAGCGCTGTATTTCAAAGTGAATTCAGTCGTAAGTAGTATGAACGCTTCCTTAGAAGTGCCGGATCCGTGGATGGATCAACAACAGCAGCAGCAGCAGGAGTTTGGAAAATTTTCTTCCTCGGCTAGAAGATGGAAGCATATAAATTTAAAACATATCATGGCACGTCGTCATGTCATGCAATACTCGGCAATGGAAATATTCTATGAAAACCAGGTTTCATTGCTTATGAATTTACACACAATCGAACAGTGTGATGCATTTTATAGTCAACTCCGTAGCCAATGTTCCTTGCCGTCCTTACAAACTTTGTACAAAGAGAATAAAAAACAACGTCGAAAGTTATCCCGACCAGCCGTCCTCATGAAAAAGTCTACACAAGCGACGGAACTTTGGCGTACGCGTCGTATGAGCAACTACGATTATTTAATGTATTTGAATAAGTTGGCTGGGAGAAGCTTTCACGATGTGACACAATATCCTATTATGCCGTGGGTACTGTGCGATTATTCCTCACAAGAAATTGATTTAACCGATCCGAAGGTGTACAGAGATTTGACGAAACCGGTAGGTGCGTTGAATGCTCAGCGGTTGCAGATGTTGTTGGAACGTTATGAAGACTTTTTAGCGGAGGATGAGGATAAAAAGTTTTTATACGGAAGTCATTATTCGAGTCCAGGTGTAGTTTTACATTATTTGATTCGTCAGGAACCGTTTACGAGTATGGCGGTGGAGTTGCAAAGTGGTCGTTTTGATGTACCGGATCGTTTATTTTTTGGTATGTATGAAGGGCTGTTTAGATTTACTTAGTGTTTATGACAGTTGCATCTCTCATTTCTTACTAATTCATTCACACATCAAAACAGATCTCTCACAAACATGGCACGGATGCCTCCACAGCACGTCCGACGTCAAAGAACTTATACCAGAATTTTTCACTTCACCGCACTTTCTACTTAACCTCCATTCTCTCCCGCTCGGTAAGACCCAGGACGGACGGTCAGTTCATCATGTCGCCCTGCCACCGTGGGCACAAAACTCGGCCCATCGCTTCGTGCAGATCCACCGTGCCGCATTGGAAAGTGAACACGTAAGCCGTCATTTGCACCACTGGATCGATCTTATTTTTGGCAAGACGCAGCGTGGACCACACGCCGTACGTGCACAAAACGTGTTCCATCCGCTTAGTTATGAAGGGGCTGTGGACATGGAAGCCATGCGTCGGGATGAGGAAGTGGATTCGGTGATGTTGGTTGCAACGGAGGCACATATACAGAATTTTGGTCAGACTCCATGCCAGTTGTACGTCAAGGAGAATCATGTGGGTAGGATTGAGGCGAGTCGGTGTTGGAGGGCTATGTTTGATGATCGGTTACAAGCCCTGTTGTTTCAGAATGGAAGAGATAGGAAAAGGAGCAGTCGATGGATGGAAGTAGAAGATGCCATGGCACGAGAGGACGAGGCTGCAACTGAGTTTTCTCCTCTTGCAGCATGGACGGAAAATATAGAAGAAGATGAAGAAAAAGAAAAAGAGCGAGATTTACAATGGAACCACAATATTCAAACCAATACAAATTTATCACTTGCCAACTACTTTCAAAAACTGAGCAGCTATCGTCCACCTGGCCAGTACGGCGGAAAACGCACTGAACGTGGTCCCATCCTATCCCTCAGTTCCTCAAGTGTTGCTGCTCTAAATAACACGCCTGGAAGCTTTACTGCCCCAACGGTAGGAGTAGGATCCTCCTCTTCCATGAAGCAAGAGTATATTCTCACAGCTCTCCATGCCGATGGGAGTGTAGCCACGTATAAGTGGGCACCTCGTGTGAACCTTGGAAATGGCAGACGTGGTCGGAGCGGTGGTGGCGGTATCTTTCCATTTACGTGGAAAAATCATTCGATACGGACATTGCAAAATCGTGAATCGGATACGCGATTATTCACTCCGAAGGATGAGGCTTTGCTCTATATGGAGCATGCAACCAGTGGCGCAGCGGAGGATAATTGCACCTTTGGTAGTTTATCCAAGAATGGAAATGTTAACCCTTCACCTCCTACCTTCGTATACAAACAACCGAATTCGATTTTTGATTTGCGTTATGTATTTTTAGATGCGCATCGGGTAGTTAGTTGTGGGTATTGGAATGATTCCTTGTTGTTGCACGATGTCAGTAGCAGTAGCAATACAGCCGATGGGGATGCGGCCGCTGTAGCAGTCAAAGAAGAAGCTCGTATACCCGGTTGGAATCCAAGTCGATTCCATTTTGATTCTTCTTCGAGTGGTTTCACAATGAGTCATGGCAGTAGCAGCAACGGCGTAGGAAGTGATGGAATGCTTGTAGATGGCGGCGTAACTGTTGCGCCTGCCTTACATGTCAATGGAGGAGGATACATGGATTCCGGTCCATATTCTTCATTTGGTTTGATTACCTGTGTAAGTCCCGTTATGTCTTCTTCTTCGTCCTCGTCTTCCAATGCGTCGTCATACCTTGCTAGTGCTTCCAATGATGGTTCTTATCATGTTTGGGTTGTGCAAAATGATAAACACAATCACAATGCCGTCGCAACGTCGTTGATGGATGATTTTGTATCTACGATCGATGGTGGTGCTTACCATACTACTTCGCCTGGTGTGAACGCTTCTACCATGAGCGCATCTGTTCTTGTTGGTGGTAGTGTTAATGGGGGTGGAGTCATATCATCCTCTTCCAGTAAAGATGTTTCCTTATTGACCACTTCCTCAGCAACAGCTGCTACCATATCATCTTCTACTTCCGCTGTTGCCAATGCTGCAGCTGCTGTCACGTCTAATATTGGTAGTAATCTGAATCTTAATAGCGTCACAGAAAATAGAATGATGCGATCGCTTTCGTTAGTATCTTCTTCACCTTCATCGTCATCGTCATTGGTGTGTTTTCGTATGGAACAAAGTTGTGCCCCCGTGTCCGCTTTGGCATTGAATGATGACTTGGATGTCATTGTGAGTGGAAATCTCATCGGTATTGTGTATATTAACTCGTTACGGAGTGGGCGCTTGATTCATATGATTAATGTTATCTGTCGTGATGATAAGGAGGATGTGATTATATCTCGTGTTCGTAAACCTGGCGATCATGATTCTTGGATGAGCGGCTGTTCTCGTCGTAAGGATTCTGCATCCTGTCTCATTCGTCATTTGGCTATTTCTGAAGAAGGACACATTGTGATGAATGCTGTTTCATCATCATCAACGTCGTATCTCATCGTTATTAGTATTAACGGAGAACTTATCTCATCTTCCTCGTTATCCTCCTCCTCTTCGTCGGATTCTAGTAGTAGCAGCATTCTGTGTCTTGCGTTACAGGATAATGTGGCTGTCACAGGCAGTGAAGGTGGTGTTGTTTCCTTTTATTCTTTGTTCGATCTAGAATTTCTACACAGCATAGATATTTGCTATCATGGACCGGTTCACTGTTTGCATTTTTCTTCTCGTCCGCATTACTCATATGATGATAATAATAATAGCGTCAGTGTTGTGGATAATGGTACGACGTCAGTCGTTGGCAATGATAGTTGTGCAAGACAGTTTCTCTTCGTTGGTAGTGATGATGGAATGATTAGTATAATTGCGTTCAATTAATTAATTTACAAGCTAAACTTGACTTTCTTTTTAAACACGATTTTAGTTCATCAGAGTCGATTTCTGAGTGTTCTATAAATAAATATACCATTCGAAAAAATTCTGTCCTTATTTGAAATTTGAAAGAATACTCGTATTGTTCTATGCATGTGTAATTTTTTTCAAAACTGTATACGTATTATTTAATATATGTAGTAGATCTTCTGCGTAAAGATCTTCTGCGTAAAATGACAAACAAAGATGCAATCTCCTAAGTCATGAGCATGATTTCAGTGGAATTTCAAAAATCAATTATGATTTAATTAAATCTTGATTATAATCATTCTAATTGTTGTGACGGAACTAAAGTTTAAACGACTTATCGTCAGGAACCAACTTAGTTAAGTACTCTATGACCTTGCTTATTTTTCTTTTTTTAGAAAATAAAATAAAAATAGTCTTCACAATAATTTTACCGATGTTAATCGGAATTCTGTTTTAACTCCAATCGGTGCAGGGGCTATGTTGGGCATACAAATTGAGTACGTTGGCACATATGCCCAACGCACTCCGAATACGTCGGCAGATTTGCGAATTTCAGGCTTTATAAAGATCGATATAGACATAACCGTTAATATTTTATTCAAAGATTGACATGCGAACCA
>Ga0115008_10003277_pt1 | contig 13387 bp, 13 predicted proteins | sample FraStrMetagenome_FD_87164 | JGI IMG/M metagenome (GOLD analysis project Ga0115008, IMG submission 87164) | Marine eukaryotic phytoplankton communities from Arctic Ocean - Fram Strait ARC3M Metagenome | ecosystem: Environmental > Aquatic > Marine > Oceanic | place: Fram Strait | collected...
AGAGAGAGAGATGTTTGTTACATTTGGAGTGAGTGCTGAATGAAGACTCTCTTCTCTCTTGAATGAAAGACTCACCGCACACCGGGGGAGGGGGAATCATCGTAGCCCTCCCGCACGAGGCCGACGTAGCCCGTGATGCCCAGCCGGCGACACGGCCTCTCGAGACTCGCCGCGGGGCCGCGGGAAAGGTCACTTTGTTCTCCACACATTGACAGCGCTGCCCGTGCTGCGCCGCTGGCCACGGCTGACTCACCCTGCGCCGCTGGCCACGGCTGACTCACCCTGCGCCGCTGGCCACGGCTGACTCACCATGCGCCGGTTCCTCGGAGTGCTCGCGCTCGTCTCCGTGCTCGCGCTTCTCCTCGTCAACTTCACTCGCATCTCTGCACCGCAGTCACGCGGAGCAGCACCCGACGCAGACGCTCTGCTCGCGGCGATGCGCCGAGCCGCCGCGTCCGAGGCGCGGGCTGCAGCAGCAGAGGCTCGCGCCACGGCCGCAGAGGCACGGGCTGCTGCTGCGAGCGCCGCCGCCGGCTCGACGCCACCGATGCCCGGGCTCGGCAAGCCGGACAATACCGAGACGAACCGGAAGCTCGAGGCGGCGCTGCAGCGCGTCGCCAACGAGCGGAAGGAGGTGATGCTGTCGCTGGCGAACGACGTGATGATGTGCACCAACCGCAAGACGTGCTGGTGGAACGGCGGCAATGTGCTCGAGATGTGGAGAGGCGTCGCCGGGTTTCCGGGTCGAGAATGAGCGAATACTCATCAAGTAACTAGGTGCTCGAGACCTTCCTCGAGAGCCTTCGCCGGCTGCAGCTGCGGAACTCGCTGGTCATCACTCTCGACGACGCCACCGAGGCGACTCACACACCGCTCACCCTCGCGCACTGGGCCTTGCACCTTTGATGCCGTGGGGCTCCTGCCATTTAGACGTGGAGATGCGCGGGTCGCCCGGCCCTTGACTTGTTTAACCGTACCTTACCTTAGGCCTTCTGCACGAAGAGAGGCGACGCGCCTTCGCTGCGGCTCGAGCTGCCCGTGCCGAGCGCGCAGCAGAACTCGCGCGGCGCAGACGTGATCTCGACGCTCAAGTAGCTACCCCGAAACCTTCTGCGAACCTTGTCGGAGCCGTCCTGCAGGCGCGAACATGATCTCGACGCTCAAGTACGGCCTGCTCAGGCAGTCGCTGCTGATGGGCTTCTCGATCCTGGCGCGCCGACGCGCCTCTGAAACTTCCGAGACATTTCGATGAGACCTCCGAGACAGCTCCGAGACAGCTCCGGGACACCACCGAGACACCACCGAGACACGGCGGCCTAGGTGGTCTCGGCGCCGCCTTCCAACGATGACTCGAGCATGGACCGTTCCTTAGCTACTTTTGTCACTGTTCTTGTCGATGCTCCAGGTTGTCGATCTCGACCTCGTCTTCCTCAAGGAGCCTCTGCCGCGACGGCCACGGAAGGCAGAGACTGAGCTCGAGGGATGGGTGATGCCGTGAGTAGGACCCTTTCCTCCACCTCTACCGCGACGCCGACATCGAGGCGTCCCCACACTCGGCCCCTGCCAGCTCCCGACGCTACTCCCGCCCCGCCTGTGACCTGGAGAGATGCACGTCACAGGCGTCCACCGACGGCTTCTCCAAGTCCTGGGCCGGGGGGCAGATCAGCTCGGTCCACGAGCCAAAGATGGGCTGGGGCGGCGGAGGGCTCTACGTGCAGCACTTCACCCTCAACGTCGGCTGCGCCTTCCTCCGGCCCACGCCACGCGCGGTGCTGCTGCTAGATCACCCGACCTCACCCGACCTCACCCGACTTCGCCCGACCTCGCCCGACTTCGCCCGACCTCGCCCGACCCACGCCCGCGCGGTGCTGCTGCAAGACTGGGCGGCGGCTGCAGCCCTTCCCCCGAGCCTTCCCTGACCCTTCTCGGAGGCTGGCCGATAGGTGCTGCTGCTGGAGCGAGTGGCGCATCAGCTCTCCAAAAGTACGAATACTAATTATATGAGTATACGAATAGGTGCTGCTGCTGGAGCGAGTGGCGGATCAGCTCTCAAAGGCGGCGGAGTTGGACCGCAGGGCTTCGACTCCAGCACTCACCGCCGGTTGATGACGCGTGGACAAGAGTGCATAGGCGGCGGCGTGGGACCAGCAAGTCTTCAACTCGGAGGCCTTCATGCTCTCGCACGGGTCGTACAACGGCTCGGGCGTAGCGGTGCGGGCGATACAGCACGATTGCGTCACGCGCTCTTGTTGATGCACCGCTGGTGTCGTCAGGTGCGGGTGATGCAGTACGACCAGTTCATGAACTCAAAGGTGTTCTTCTTCTCGGAGCGGCGCCGCTTCTTTCCGGGCAGGTTGACGGCAGAGGCCGACTGGCCCGTGATGGTGCACTTCAACTACCACCCCGACAAGCACAAGCGGATGCTCTGCGTTTGGGAGAGGTACGTCGGCGGAAAGCCAGACGCTTGCGACAGCCTGCCTCAGGCCGGGTGATTTCGTGCCAGGGCCTGCGTGTGGCCAGCCGTGGGCGCTGGCTGGAGAGAGTCGATATGAAAACTATTACCGCCGCACACACCAGTCAGGAAAAGTAGGCAAAGAAACGAAGTAGAGCTAACCGTGCGGGCAGGATTCTTCTTGTTCGGGCCGCCCGAATCGCCACCCGACCAACACGCTTGGCTCGCACTACCAGCCAGCGCCCGGCCTGGCAATCTTTCCGGATGGTTGCTGACGGGGCCGCATCGCTCCTCGACGTGGAACAGCCACCGACGGTGATCTGCACAGCGTGCGGCTCCCACGACATCAGGGCGTTGTGGGCCACGTTCCTCTTCAATAGCATCTTCACGGTTGCGCAGCTCTTTGGGTCGATATTGTCAGGATCGCAAGCTTTGTTCTCTGACACGAGCACGATGTTTGTTGATTCGGCCACGTACCTGATCAACATACTCGCCGAGTATCTCCGGATCGGTGGGGCGAAGCGTCGCACTTCGGCGGCCGTCGACATCTCGGCCGCAGGCATCTCGTTTGTCGCTCTCGTCGCCGTCGCAATTCTGAACATCCTCGAGTCGGTCAAGGGGATCGAGGAGGGAGGGGGCGACACCAGCGACTCGCCGAATCAGTATATCATGTTCGGTTTCACCGCGGGAAACCTGGTCATCGATATTGGTATGCTCGGCTCCATCCTGCTGCGCAAGCGCGGTGGCTGGCAGGGCCTCCTCACGCGCAAGGCGCGTGCTTTGCGTGCACGTGTGAGCTCCGCGAACGCAGAGCTTGTTGCGAGCAGCACGGCCGGTGCGGAGCAGGAGCAGGAGGCGGCGATCACTTCTACGGCCGACCTCAACGTTTTCTCCGCCCTTGCCCATGTGATTGCCGATACGATGCGCACCGTCACCGAAATGGCCTGCTCCATCCTGATCTGGGTCTACGACAATGACAAGAGCTTTGACGGCGACAAGGCGGACAACATCACCGCGTTGGTGGTGTGCGCGATCATCTTCGCCATTGCGCTGTACGTCTTGTATGAGACTGTCGTCCAGATCAAGGAGGAGATAAGGAAGCGGCGCACAGAGGATGAGGTGGCCGCAAACAATCCGAACTCTGTCACCCCACTCTCGGCTCAGACAGAGTCTGTCAGTGAGCACACGGGGCCTCCACAAGCATGATCGATCTATGTGTGCGCATTTGGAGAGGTTAATATTATAACGACCAGTGAGGAGCAGTGTATCATAATCCGTGAAATCAAAAACGCGTGCGCCGCTTCTCGGAGGCTCTCCTCTGACGGCTTAAGAGTTTCGGCGAGTGCATTCAGCGCACAACCAGAAAAGCCCCACACGACCCCGCTGGAGGCTGAAGCCGTCGCCGCGACCATCGAGGTCGCACCCCATGACGAGGAGACGCCCGCGCGGCGGGCACGATTCCTCTCGGTGCAGTTGGACGTATTCCCGCTCTGCGCCGAGTAGCTGCAGCAGCCGGTCGGCGAGCTTGTTCTTGCCGACACCCTGGTCCCCGAGCAGCAGCAGATGGCCGCCGCCCTCCCACTAAGCGACGGTCGTATGAAGCGCTCACGCCTGAACACTTGAACTTGAACGCAGCGCGTGGACCATCTGCCTCGCGCGATCAGCTGCCTTGGGCTTGCCGGAGCCGCAACTCGGCGAGCCGGACAGACAGCCAGTACGCGACCGCCATGGGCGCGTTGAAGCAGGCCTGTCCCATGAGGAAGCGAACGTCACCGCTCCGAGTGAACAGGATGACGTCGGCGCTCAGAGAGATGACGGCCAGAAGGGCGAAAGAGATCAACCTCATACTGCGTGAGAGCTGCTCGGGAGGCCGCGAGCCGATTATCGCACCCAATGCCGCGGCACAGTAGAAGATGGCGACGTGGGTCGCTGGCCGCGTCGTAGCGATCTGCATCCGTTCCGCCAGCTCCTGGGGTGTGTAGGTCACTGCGCTGTGCACGTTAACCAGAGCCAAGCCGATGGCCACGCTGATAGCGCACAGGGCGAGAATGGCGACGATGGATCGGAGACGGCCGTCGGGGCACATGAAGAAGGATACCTACGGGACATGTCCCCTCCCTCTCTTGGCAGCTCTCGTGATGTCAAGCGGAAGGGGAGGCGGGCGCACAAGGACTCCGCAAAGCATGATCGCGAGGAGGACCGGCCCCAACCGAACAATGTTTAGCAGCATCATAGCAGTTGCATCGGCGGCGGTAGGCCGCGAAAGAGTAGAGGGTTCTATCATCGCAAGGGCGAGCACCGCCAGGGCGGCGACGAGCAGCTGAGTCACCGTCACGCCGCCTGAGGAGGGCGCAGTGCGACACGCCACGGGCGCAGCGGCCTCCTCATCAGCAGCGGCGCCCTTGGTGTTTGTCTCACACTCCTCCCGCTGGAAGGAGACGACCACGTGTGCGAGCAGGATGGGTCCGGCGATGAGCATGGGACGGACCCACTCAGGGCCGAAGACAGCAAACAGAAAGAGCACAGCGAGCGCCCACAAGGCAATCGAGGAGGGCACTCCGGAGGGCCCTCCAATCGAGCGCGTGGGCTGTGGTTCGGGAGGGGAAGGAGCAGGCGACGGTGGGACATCGTCTTCGCCCACCAACGCCTGCTCGCACAGATTGATCAGACTCCGTGCTTCTTTTATCGACTTCAACGTTGATTTTCCAAGAACGAAGTTTCCTGCGGCGTGGTGTGACGTCAGTGAGGTGCTGGCACGAGCCCCCATATTTCGGCATGGCACGCACCCTTGGCGTCGTGGAGCGCTGTCGCTAAGCGTAGCTTGGATTTGTACTCGTCCGTCCTGTCGTACTGGAGCTTGATCCGCGTTGCCCGCATTTTGTGCCCGGGCATCGCAGGCTTATCGCGCGCGATGCCCGTCACGAGCCTGTCGAGGCTGTGCCGCATCCTCCAGATCACAGCGTCGACTTGGGCCAGCACAGCGTTAGACTGCATCTCATGGATAACGTCGTCCATCGGCCAGGCCACCACTGGGTCCGGTAGCCCATCGTCCCAATTGTAATTGTCGTTCTGCGATGCCGAGTCGGAGGTGGAGCTCGCCGACGAGCATGGGGTTGCTACGGGGGAGAGAGGAGGCGTTGGCTGGGCCCCCGCCCCAGGAGAGGATTGCCTGGCCGCCATGGACCGGCCTGGCGTTGGGGAGGGGTGAAAACTGCCAGCACGCCCCGGGCGTCGGGGGACGGCAGGACGTAAGTTGAACTCTCGAGACCAGACTGGCGCGCTGCTGCGTAATCGTCGGCCCGTTACTGCCTGTGCTGGTGAGTTGGCGGTCACGCGCTGAATCATCATCGTCATGTGCCTGTGCTCTGCTGCTGGTGCTGCTTTTTTTTGCTCGTGCGTGCGTCCTTTGTGACCGCTCCTTCACGTATGTCGTATGCCACGTTGCCGTCTTGTGGGTTTCTCTATAATTGCGATTTGGAATTTGGCATTTGTCCAGCTCTTTGTTTATTTATTGGATTCCTATTTCATCTGATCCTCGTCTAACTCACGTCACACCCAGATGATGCACTGACTTTTTCCACCGCACTCAGGCCACGTTGGCTTTGGCATCAGCCTCGCCTGGGCGTACCTGACCTCAAGCCAACGCACACACGGCGATGTTGGTCATGAGGTGGTGCGGTTGGTGCTGACGAAGTCGAAGTAGGCGATGCAGCGGGTGAAGTGCAGCAACCATGGCTTATCAGCAGCGTGAAAGTGGCGTGCGCTCCAGCCGCACTTGGCGCCCGGCGCAATTTTCTGCCGCAGCCTCGCGATGTACACGTGTGGAGCCTCGCGATGTACACAAGCAAAGAGGCCTTGGTCGGCATTCCCCCCCACAAAGTTCCACTTGTTGTCCCTCACCATCACTGTGGGGCCATAGCGCCGCTGGTCTGCAGTACTGAGAACCGCGTGCGGCGCTCCGCTCAGGTTGAACCCGGTCGACGTGTTGAAGCGGAGTGTTTCAAGTGTGTCAAGCCCGAGCGCGAACGTCGAGCGGTTCGTCCGGAGCAGCAAGCAGCCTGCGTTGACGGGTGAACTAGCATCGAAGCTCGCGCGCAGCTGCCGGCCTGAATCCCAAAACCCCTGAAGAGCGCTCGAAATCGTTGCATTGGCCGCCGCCAGGCGCGTCGGCTGGAGAGGGTAGTGGAAGAGGTCGACGTCCAGGTCTGTTACGAGGAGCACATCCCAGCTGACGAGATTGACGAATTGCCACTTGGAGAGGGCCGCCCTCTGAAAGCGGGCATCGAGGCAGCCTGGGACGTTGCAGTGGCAGGACGGGCAGGACGCAGCGGGGACCCGAGGCCCGTGGCGGGCATAATGAATGGAGAAGTTACCAATGGCGTGGGCCAACCTCGTGTCGATGCCGCGAATGGTGGGTGAGGCGCTGGCACACTCGGCGGCCACAAAGCTCGCATTGTCCGTCAGAACGAGCACACCAGCACGGTGTGATCCCTCCTGCCTCAGGAGCTGCACCCAGCGCGCGGCGTTGTAGCACCACTTTGCTAAACCGCAAAATGTGTTGTGCAGGTGACCCGGTGTCATGGAGCTGCTGACCGGAAGTCCACGTCCATGTGCACCATTGTGGCAATGCCGACTGTCAGCCGCCGCGTGGAACCGCTGACGGTCACGGAGCGTTGCCTCTTCTCCATGCCCACGTCATGGCTCAGTGCCGGTGTGACGTTCGTGCCGAGATTGGTCTGTGCTTGTGCGTGCGCCTGAGGCGATGGCAGCGGCGGTGGTGGAGCCCTGGGGAACCCCTCACCACTGCTGCCGCGATGCTCAACGCCATCGCCTCGGATGTAGTTGCTGCTGCCCCGCAGGATGCAGGCCACGTCCGCCCGTGATTCGCAGACCTGACCCGTACGCAAAATAGCGGGCATGCAGCACTCGCGTGGCCCGCCGGGGCGACCGGAGCAGCCATGTCCGCCACACAGCCCGCACGTGGCGTTGCAGCAGACCTGGCGGCTTGGGTGCACGACGCCGGCCGAGCAGTCGGCGAATCGACGAGAGGAGGCCGTGTGCTCCACCCTGATGGTGAGGTTGAGAGGGTGGTGGATTGCCAGGCGGTGCGCCTCGGCCGACGGCGAGAAGGACGACAATCTCGCGCGCGGGTCGGTCGAGGCTGTCACGTGCAAGTTTGGCTGGTGTTAAAGTTTGGTATTCCGCATGGTCCGGGACTCGCTAAAGAGCTAAAATTCTTATCTCCAGAATTCTCTTTAAGACTACAATACGTCGTAGTGTTTTCTTGCTCCAAGCGCTTGCGCTTCGGCGGTTGGTGGTGCACTAACTCCGAGAAACCCATCGAGTCACGGTAAATTTCTCTTTTTGCACAAGGAAGAAGCCACACGCTGAGATGCCCGTGCTCGCTGACCTCCTCCACGCGCTCCTCCTCCCGCTCCGCATAGTTCTCCGCCTCATCCACCGCCTCCTCTACTCGCCAACGTGGCGGACAACCTACCCGGTGACGCGCACGCTTCCCGAGCCGGTCGCGCCGGCCGCGCGCAAGGGCACGTGGACGCTCCGTACCCGCACGGGCGAGTCGCCGCTCGGGCCGGTGAAGCACACGCTGAACGGCAACACGGGCCGCCAGCTGTGGACCTTCGACCCGGCCGCCGCTCCCGCGGCCTGGGAGGCGGACGCGCTCTCGCACTTTCGGCGCGAGTACGAGGCGATGGCCGAGGTGCGCCACCACTCGGCGGACGAGCCGCTGCGGCTGCAGGCGCTGCGCGAGACGGGCGGGAAGCGGCGCGCGGCGAAGCCGCTCCCCAAGGGCGCCGCCGAGGCAGAGCAGGTCGACGCGTCTCTGCGGCACGGCATCGGCTTTTACGGCAGCCTCCAGATGGAGGACGGCCACTGGCCGGGCGACTACGGCGGGCCGATGTTCCTGCTGCCCGGGCTGGTGATCGCCTGCTACGTGACGGAGACGGAGCTGCCGGCGGAGCACCGCGCTGAGATGCTGCGCTACTTGCGCAACCACCAGAATGAGGACGGAGGCACGGGGCTGCACATCGAGGGCCACTCGACGATGTTCGGGACGTCGCTTAACTACGTCGCCGCGCGGCTGCTGGGCATGGCGGCGGACGACCCACACTGCCTCCGCGCGCGCGCCTTCATGCACGGCCGCGGCGGCGCCGTCAACAACACGTCGTGGGCGAAGTTCTGGCTCGCGTTGCTGGGCGTGTACGAGTGGCGCGGCATCAACCCTCTGCCGCCGGAGATGTGGATCTTGCCTTACTGGCTGATCGTCCACCCGGGCCGCTTCTGGTGCCACTGCCGCATGGTCTACTTGCCAATGTCGTACCTGTACGGCAAGCGCGCCGCCTGCCCGCCCACGCCCCTCACGGAGGCCCTGCGCAAGGAGCTCTACGTGGAGCCGTACTCTGAGATCGCGTGGGAGGAGCAGCGCAACAACTGCGGCCCGGCAGACATGTACGTGCAGCACCACCCGCTGCAGGACCTGCTCTGGAAGGTCGTCGCCGCAGCAGAGCCGTGGATCCCTGCCTGGCTACGCCGCCGCGCGCTGTCGTGGTGCGCCGACATGATCCTGCACGAGGACGGATCGACACGGCATGTCGACATCGGCCCGGTCAACAAGGCGATCAACATGGTCTGCTGCTGGTACGACGACCCGCACGGGGAGGCCTTCAAGGCGCACCTGCCCCGCATCTTCGACTACCTCTGGCTCGCCGAGGACGGCATGAAGATGCAGGGCTACAACGGGTCGCAGGCGTGGGACACGGCCTTTGCAGTGCAGGCCATCGCGGCGTCGGGCCTCGGCGAGGAGGCCGAGGTCTCGCCCATCCTGAGGAAGGCGCACGAGTACCTCGACGCGTCGCAAGTGCGCGAGGACTGCCCCGAGGTGGAGAGGTACTACCGCCACATCTCAAACGGCGCGTGGCCCTTCTCGACCCAGGACCCGGCTGACCGATCTCGTCCTGCTGTATGATCTCCTGCTGCATTGTAGCTTATCATTACGATAGGACCACGGCTGGCCGATCTCGGACTGCTCTTCGGAAGGGCTCAAGGGCGTCATCGCTGTCGAGGCGGAGATCTAGCCGAGATCTGGGCGGAGATCTAGCCGATCTCCAGCCGATCTCAGCCGATCTCTAGCCGAGGGAGAGGCCACACCTCGGCTGTCTTGGCGTGCAGGCCCTCGGCTTGCCCGGCGTAGCGGCGCTCGAGCCGGAGCGGCTGTTCGATTGCGTCAACGTCATTCTCTCGTACCAAAACACCGCCGAGCACTGGGGCACCGGCGGCTGGGCCACCTACGAGAACACGCGAGGCCCCGCGGCGCTCGAGCTGCTCAACCCGTCTGAGTGCTTCGGGGACATCGTCATCGACTACTCGTACTGCGAGCTGACCTGCGCCTGCATCACCGCCCTCTCGCACTTCCACCGCCGCCATCCCGGCCACCGCACCGCCGAGATCTCGACGGCGATCAAGCTCGGCGCGCCGTGGACCCGCGACACGCAGCTGGGTGGCCCACGCGCTCATTCTAATGGCTGATGGCTCGCGGATAGGCGCGCAATGGATCCGCGACAAGCAGCGGCCCGACGGCTCGTGGTACGGCTCGTGGGGCGTCTGCTTCACCTATGGCGCGAGATGGAGCCGAGATGGAGCCGAGATGGAGCCGAGATGGAGCCGAGATGGAGCCGAGATGGAGCCGAGATGGAGCCGTACTACGTGGCCTCAGGCGCGTGGTTTGGCGTGGTCGGCCTCGCCTCGGTCGGCGAGCGGGAGGCAACCTCGCCGCACGTCGCCAAGGCGCTCGCGTTTCTGCGCTCCAAGCAGCTGCCCGACGGCGGCTGGGGCGAGTCCTACTTGTCGTCCTCGAGGAAGGAGTACCACCATGCAGACGCGTCGCAGGCCCCCCCCCCACACCCGCTTGCACGAGCGCACTCCTTCCCTCACCGCACCACTTGGCACGCGGACGCGTCGCCAGCCACGCCATCGAGTGCATGCCTCCCCTTCCTTCCGTTGATCCCTCAGCCGGTGTAGTCACCGTTCGCGGACGCGCCGCAGGCCGTCAACACGTCGTCCGCGCCGTGTTTCTTTTGGGAGCACGTATTTGTTTTGTCCTCAGGTCGTCAACACGTCGTGGGCGATGCTCGCCCTCCTCGCCGGCACGGAAGGCTGCGACGAGTCGATGGCCGGCGCGGCGCCGGTCCTCGCGCGCGCGGCTGCCTTCCTGATGTCGATGCAGGAGCCGACGGGCGACTGGCCGCAGCAGCTCATCTCCGGCATCTTCGGCCACACCTTTCTCATCCTCAACAGGTGGGCGCGCGATGAGTGGTTGTGAATTGGTCATGCGTAGGCGTCTTCAACCACAACTGCATGATCACGTACGCAAACTACCGCAACATTTTCCCCCTCTGGGCCCTCGGCCAGTACCGCCGCCGCCTCCGCGGCGAGCCCCTCCCAAACCTCGACGCGGTCCCCACTCTCAAGCTCTGAGCTGCCGGCCGGCCTGGGCGCGCGCGTCGAAGTGGCGCCGCGGCGGACAGGAGAACCTCGCGCCGTGCGGCAAGAGCCGGCGGGGGCGAGCATGTCCATGTGCATGCGAGCGAGACAGTTAGACCACGCAAGCGTGAAGCGACAAATAAGCGAGCCCCCCCATCCCCCCGCCGCCGCCTGGCGCCAAGCCTTGTGGGGTGTTGGGCTCACCTTCCACTGCATCAACACCTCCCATCTAGCATACGTACGAATTGATATTTGATTGTACTCGAGGCGTCGACCCTCGGGGCGGCTCTTGCCGTCGCACTTGCTCGGCTTGGCCCCGGGTGGAAGCAGCAAGCAGCCAGACCCGCTATGACGAGCTCATCAAGTGTGTGGGCTCTCTCCACTCTCCCTTGTCCATCTCATACCTTAAAACTACCTTCAACAGAATTCGGCGAATTATTGGATATTACCAGTCGATATTGGCGCCGATTACCATGTGTGTGTGTCTTGTACGGCTTTACCAACCAACCTGACCGCCCAATCTGCCAAAACCTCTTGCTTGGGAGCTCGCGCGCAAGCGAGCGCGCACCCACCCTCTGCCACCCTCCGCAGGGCTACAGCGGCATATGCTCCCGGCGCTGAGCTTCATCCTCGCGGCCGGCGAATGCGCCCGGTATTGCGCGACCAATGACAAGCCGTGGGACCAGAAGTGCACGTGGAACGGATGCCGTAGCTGCCCGTCTGACTGTCCTGAAATGCCACCGGCGTTGTGCCGAAGCTACTGCGCCAGCAACACAAACATCTGGGCCAAAAAGTGCACCTGGAATGGCTGCGGCGGTTGCACTAATTTCAGATTCGTGAAGGGGACGGCCGACTGCGCCTCGGTCCTAAACGCAGTACCAGAAGACGCATGCAAGCCTTCTTGCATGCGCAACACGAACGAATGGGCGCAAAAGTGTAAGTGGGCCGGGTGCAGGGAATGCTCGCCGAGCTGCTCAGCGCCACCATCTTTGCCGCCGCCCGCGCCGCCTGCAGCTCCCCCTCAGCTGCCCTGCCTCAACTATTGCATTCAAAATACGCGTCCGTGGGAAGAGAAGTGTCGCTTTCGAACTTGCGCCGGTTGCCACGCATGCTCCATGGCCCCGCCGCCGCTGCTGCCTTTGCCATCACCAGCGCCAGCGGTGGCACCGTTGGTCAAATACTGGGTGTCGGGCGGCGAGTTTGGAGACCCCTACTACACCTTCAACCCACCGCTGCAACCATTCGAGCCTGGCAGGTCCTATGCCTTCAAGGGTGGCGAGCGCACAGTGGAGGGCGGGCGCCACCCTTTCGCCATCGGGGCAGCGCTCTTTGTCGACCTGCCTCCCGAGTTCGATCAGGTGGGGACGTCCATCTTGACGCTCGGAGAGTGGACGACGATTACGATTCCAGAGGAATACACAGGGCCAATCATCTACTACTGCACGGCCCACACGTTCATGATGAAGCCGTTTCTCCTCCTCCTGCCACCCGCACCCCCACAAATGCCGTTGTCGCCGGCGACACCGCCGTCGCCTCCGATTCGGATTGATGCGAAATACTGGGTGTCGGGCGGCGAGTTTGGAGACCCCTACTACAACTTCAACCCACCGCTGCAACCATTCGAGCCTGGCAAGACCTATGCCTTCAAGGGTGGCGAGCGCACGTCGAGGGATGGGCGCCACCCTTTCGCTCTCGGATCGGAGCCCTTTGTCGACCTGCCGCCCGAGTTTAATCTGGTTGGAACGTCCGTCTTAACGCTCGGAGAGTGGACACAGATCACGATCCCGGAAGACTACACGGGGCAAATCTTCTATTACTGCACCGCGCACTCGTCCATGGCAAAGGCGTTTGAAATCTCCCCTTCTTGAGGAGGGACCGGCATCGCCATTGGTCCGGCACCAGTTACCTGACGCTGATTAGTAGGCCGAAACACTCCAGTCTCGCAGTCTTCGTACTCTATGAGAGATACCGAGACGTTCGCCGTACCATGCAGTTGCAGAGTTTACTGACGTAGAGTAGAGAGTACGACGAGGCTTACGAAGCGGCTCTTTCTCCGTACACTCTAGAGACTAGACTCGGCTGAGTACTCGGACGTGGGGGACCAGTCCCCTCGGACAGGACCACGCACGCGCACGGACGCACACATCCGTCTCACACCTCTAGCTCTACCTCTCTCTGCTGTGCCTCAGCCTGTGTGGCTGTGCGCTGTGTGGACTGTGGTGTGTGGCCTGGCAATGCACAATGCAGGCGCAAAAATCGTTTGTCTAGGCTCTAGCCAAAAGCTTACCTCACGTATCATGGCCAAAGAGACATGGTTCCGCGCGGACCGCCATATTTCACAGTGTCAGTCCAACCCCTCTCCGCTGGCTCGCACGCCGCTCCATGTCTCCCAGCACTCTGTCGGGGCAGCCGGTGCACACTCTCGCCCTCCTGCCC
>Ga0115008_10003280_pt1 | contig 13375 bp, 9 predicted proteins | sample FraStrMetagenome_FD_87164 | JGI IMG/M metagenome (GOLD analysis project Ga0115008, IMG submission 87164) | Marine eukaryotic phytoplankton communities from Arctic Ocean - Fram Strait ARC3M Metagenome | ecosystem: Environmental > Aquatic > Marine > Oceanic | place: Fram Strait | collected 2012-06-18
ACTTCAGAGCTACATGGTCCCACCGTGGCAGAAGTGGGCATTAATCCAACTAGCGCCACAGGTTCCTGATGAAGTGGGTGAGCAGAGCGTTGAGTTTGAAGGCCGTGAGATGACGGTCAATGAGGCTTTAGAGCTAACCACTGACATTATCTTTGACTACATCCATCGCAGTAACTTCGATACTCAGGTATTCCCAGCGTTATTGGACTTAGGCATATCAACGGGTAACTTGACAGAAGAATACGACCCTAAGACAGATGAGTTAGTATTTAACTGCCTACCCATGCCACAGGTTTACCTAGAGTCTGGTCCTCGCGGTGGTATTGATAACCACTGGCGTGAGTGGGAGGTTGAGCTAGGCCACATCAAGCGGTTATGGCCGGATGCCAAGATCAGCGATGATCTAGCAAGGCAGATAGATAACAAGGCTGATAAGAAGTGCTGGTTTATTGAGGGCTGTTTGTTTGACGGTGACAAGTACCGTTATGTGGTCATAGATAAGACCCGCAAGCAGTTCATGCTGGACTATGAGACAGATTCAAGTCCATTCATTAGCTTCCGATCCAGCGTAACAGCGGGTGAGACTTATGGCCGTGGCCGTATCATGTCTGTGCTTCCCAGCATTAAGACGTTAAACCTGATCGCTGAGTACGAGCTAACCAGTGGCGCTATGGCTGCTGCTGGCGTGTGGACTGGTGTAACGGATGGTCAATTCAATCCCTACAACGTTGAGATCGCGGCGGGTATTATCATACCGGTACAGTCTAACGACCAGCGAAACCCTAGCATCGCACCACTACCATTAAACTTTGACTTCAACTTCACACAGCTACAAAAGCAAGAGCTACAGGGGGTGATCAATAACGCGCTCTTTGCTAATCCCATCGGTAATATGGATGACCCGACCAAGACAGCGACAGAGATAACCATGCGTAAGCAGATGGATTTACAGCAGTCAGGTGGTTTCTTTAGTCGGCTATTCACTGAGTTCATCAATAAGGTTATGCGGCGCACTGTTTACTTGCTAGCGCAGGAAGGCAAGATTCCGCAGATCAGCATTGATGGCAAGAGTTACACCGTTAAACATACCAGTCCGTTAGCGTTAAGCATGGACTTGGAAGATGTCCAGAACCTTGATGAAGTAGTCCAGCGTCTAATGGCCTACGACCCGCAAGGCTCGATGCTAGCGATGGGCTTAAAGGTTGAAGATATACCTAAGTTTATATCTGAGAAGATTGGCTTAGACCCTAGTCTGGTCAGGACTGAGAAGGAGCGGGAAGAAAAGACCCAGCAGGCGATGGAAGCTCAACAGCAGATGCAGCAGCAAGAACAGCAACCACCAGCGGAGATTCCCATTGAGCAATGACAAGTTAAAGGCTGACGCTATAGCGCAGTCTAAAATCTATCACGATGTATTCGTTAAGAACGAGCAGGGCGCAAAGATATTCCAGCAATGGATTGAGAAGTATTGTTTTAATAGTTTTACGGTGGAAGATGCAACGTTATCAGAGCTAGCGAAGGCTGAGGCGCGGCGTGAATTTGTTTGTATGATTATCAATAAAATTAATTTAGCGGAGAATAGCAATGTCTGAAGAAGCAAATGAAGTAATTGAACCGGCCAATGATGCAGTGGACCATGATCAAGCGGTTTCCGAGGTTAATACCCCAGACGCTAAGGAGGCCGAGTGGCGATGGAACTCTGACTTTGCCGGTACTGGTGAGGCTCCAGAGTGGTTAAACCAAGCGAAGTACGGCGATGTCGCGGCACAAGCGAAGGCTTACACTGACCTAGAGTCACGATTCGGTGGCTTTACTGGCGCACCTGAGAGTTACACAGCTTCATTACCGGAAGATTTAGTATTACCGGAAGGGGTCGAATTGGACTTTGATGACCAAGACCCTATTTTTCAGGCCATTGCACCTGTCGCAGCAGAGCTTCAGATGAGTCAGGAAGGGCTTGATAAGATGCTAGGCGCGTACTGGAAGGCTACGGCTGAGCAGCTAGATCAGGAACGCATACAGGCGCAGGATTACGCACTTGAGGAGATGAAGTCCATCCCACAAGGTCAGCAGCGTGTCGATCAGGTTAATTCATGGGCTAAGGCTAACCTTGATGACGAGAGCTATAGCGCGTTCGTTGAGAGTGTGACGGATGCCAGAAGCCTACAGATGTTTGAGCATTTAATAAACAAGTCCAGAACAGCACCCTTGCCAACACCCAGTGAGCAGCAGACTAACGCCTACACCAAAGACGATATAGATCAGATGTTCCGCGAGACTGACGAACAGGGTCGTAACCGATACACATCTGACCCATCATTCAGGCAGCGAGTACAACGCTTAATGGGCATGAGTCATTAATTGTCACTTGTTGACAAGGATTGTCACGTTAGCTTAAAATAGCACCACACATCCCCGATACCCTAGTGATAGGCCGGACTATGGATGATTTGAAGCAATTTGAATCGGCCCAGTTTGGACACCCGAAAGAATAGCTAACCAACTATTTTTTTAATCTATTACTAGAGGTACTCGTCATGAGTAAGAATTTATCACCAGTAGCACAACAGGAATTTGATTCCTTAGTCCATCAAGTTTATCAAGGCAAGAACAAGCTAGACGGTTGCGTTAAGCTCCGTACTGGCGTGGTTGCCGATCAATACAAGTTTCGCACTATGGGCAAGGGCATGGCTAACCAGAAGGCTAGTCAGGCTGATGTAACCCCAATGGATGTGACCCACTCGCTAATCAGTTGCACGCTAGAGAACTGGAACGCACCTGAATACACTGACATCTTTGATCAGGCTGAAGTCAACTTTGACGAGAAGTCTGAGCTTGCTGCATCTATTGCGAAAGCATTAGGTCGGCGTAAGGATCAGTTAGTCATTGACGCTTTGGATGCTTCAACGCCAACCGCAACTATCGGTACGGCTGTTGGAACAGGGACAGCGATGAACATAGGTAAACTTCTAGCCGCCAAAGAAGAACTGGATGACAACGAAGTCGATGATGAAGGTCGTATCATGTTGTTGACTGCGCGATCTTGCGCATCAATGCTTGCTACCACTGAAATCGGTTCGGCTGATTACAATACGGTACGCGCATTAGCACAGGGTCAGATTGATACCTTTGCGGGCTTTAAGTTCGTATTTATCGGTGATCGCGGTGAAGGTGGCATCACTAAAGATGGCTCTAATGTCTATGATGGTTATGCTTTCCACATGGATGCCGTGGGTATGGCTGTTGGCTTGGATATGAAAACCGAGATCAACTATATCGCTGAAAAGACTTCATGGCTGACTAACGGCATTATGAAGGCTGGCGCGGTTGCCATTGATGAAACTGGTATCGTTAAGGTCCAAGCGACCGAAGCCTAATCCTTAGCTAATAAACTTATTTTGGAGTAAAAATATCATGGCATTTGCAGACGGTACTTTAAACCGATTAAGCGGCGCTAATTCAGACGCGGGTGTTATCTTCACCTATTCAGAAGCGGCAACGCTAGCAGCAATACGGGCATCAGCTTACTTTGATGACTCAGTGAACGAAGGTATGGGCGATGGTGACATTGTTATCATCTTTGGTTCAGATGGCTTCGGCTTGAGCTTGATCAGTGTTTCTGGCTCTACTTATACGGTAGGCGAAGGCATTACATCAGCCTAAAATAATCCTGTCTCTCCGTCAGGGTAAGAGGTCGTAACCATCTTGTTGTTGGTTGCGGCCTCGCTTTACATGGGTAATAAGAATGGCAACGAAATTCGATATTGTTTCACAGGCCCTATTGCTTATTGGTGAACAACCGATTAGCTCCTTTAGTGAAGGAGTGTCCGGTCTAGTAGCATCCAACCTTTACGACACTACCCGCGATTCATTCCTAACACAGACCCGATGGCGTTTTGCTGTGGGTAAAAAACAACTAAGTCAGTTGGTAGCAACTCCCCTTAATGAGTGGAAGTACGCCTATCAATTGCCTAGCGATATGCTGATGCCTATTAGCGTCTATCCAAAGGCTCGCTACGAGATATATGAAGATAAGCTATACACTCACCAGAACACGATAGAGTTAGACTATATCTTCCGGCCTGATGAAGCGGCGTTCCCTGCGTACTTTATCGAGGCTTTAGCGGCTAGACTGGCTGAGAAGTTCGCTATCCCGATCACCAACAACCAGACGCTTAGGGAAGCTATGCAGGTCACTGCTCAGGACAGCTATCGATCAGCAGCCTACAAGGATGCACAGGGCAGACCACCGCAGGCGATTAAACACCGACCCTTTATTCAAGTTCGAGGCTAGACCATGCCAAAGAGCTACTTGCTCCAATCCAGTTTTAACAATGGCGTACTCGATCAGACCATGCGAGCGCGTATGGATACTGCGCAGTATTTTCAGGGCGTAGAGCAGGGCGATAACATCAAGTTCATCCCACAGGGCGGTGCAAGGCGCAGACAGGGCTTGGAATACATAGCCACATTAGCCGGTGCTTGCAGGCTTATTCCATTAGTGATGAGCAGCACCCAGCGTTACATCCTAGCCTTTACGAACAATAGCATTGCGGTTTATCGGGCTGATACAGATACCCTAGTCGATACGATAGTCACAACGTACACCACCGCAGAGTTATTTGAATTGGACTTCGCCCAGTCTGGCGATGATATGCTGATCGTGCATGAAGATCACATCCCAGCGATTATTAGCCGTGGAGCGACCGATGCTGACTTTACTATCACTGATGTCGGCTTTACCGAGATACCTGATACTGACTTCAATGACGCATCATCACCAGCATCTACTAGCGAGATTCAAACCTTAACCTACTCTATCGGAACTGGTGCGTCTTACAAATTAAACCTTGAGGGTATCGACACAGAAACCCTTATCTACGCTAACACAATAGATCATGCAGATGATATTCAGGCGGTGCTGATTGATTTGATCAATACACCCGACACTGACATCACCGTGGTCCGAACATCTTCTAACCTATTCACCATCACCTTTGCGGATTCAGCGGCTAAGGACTGGCGGCAGTGTACTGGTAGACGTACTGACGGTGGCGTAGGCACGATTCTAGGCGCAACAACACAAACGGGCGTTCCTAGAACTGAGCCAGTCTGGTCAGCGGGCAGAGGCTATCCTAAAACCTGTACTTTCCATGAGGGTAGATTGTGGTTTGGTGGTTCAAAATCTTTGCCTACTACTGTCTGGGGTTCCTACGTCAATTCATTCTTTAACTTTGGCTTTGGTCGATCAAGAGATGATCAGGGTATTCAGTACAGCCTACAGACTGACCAGAACAACAAGATAGCGGCGGTTTACTCTGCACAGACCCTTCAGATATTTACGGCTGGCGGTGAGTTTGTGGTATTCCAGAATGAGTTTGACCCGATCACCCCAACGAATATTAGGATATTGAACCACACCCGTTACGGTGCTAAGGCGGTCAAGCCTACGGATATCGAGGGTACGGTCACCTTTGTTCAGCGAACCGGTAAGGCAATGCGTGAGATGTTCAGCGATCAGGGCCGATCCTATACCGCACCATCAATATCTTACCTAGCGCCTAACTTAATCGTTGACCCTATCGAATTGGATAGCTTACGGGGTACTGGGTCAGAGGATGCCAACTACATTCATGCGGTGAACAGTGACGGTACGATGGCGGTATTTAATACCCTAAAGGATCAGAATGTCGCGGCATGGAGCTTATGGAACACTACCGGAAACTTCACCAGCATTGCGGTGGCGTTTGACGATCTATATTTGGTTTGTGAGCGTGAGATTAATAGCTCAACGGTCTACTATCTTGAGAAGGCCAACGAGAACTACTTCATGGATTCCACCATCGAGGTCACAGGGGTCGGTAGTACCGTTGTGACGGGCTTAGGTCACCTAGAGGGTGAAACGGTCAAGGTTAAGGCTGACGGTGCTGTGCTGCTGGATAACGTGGTGTCAGGTGGGCAGATCACTGTTGAGCGCGTTGTCACTGACGTAGAGATTGGATTAGGCTATACCGCGACAATCAAGACTATGCCGGTTACCCAGAATGCTGGGGCAGGCTTTAATCTGGATCAAGAGATTCGGGTCAGTAAGTGTACACTTGAGTTATATCAATCGTTGGGTCTTATCGTGAATGGTTATCGGCTAGCGGACAGGAAGATTGGTGACCCTGTTGGGACACCACCTGACCCGTATACAGGGCGAAAGAATACCCCAATATTAGGTTGGGCTAAAACACAGCAGATCACAATAACACACAGCGACCCAGTGGCGATGACGCTACTCGGTATGCAATTAGAGGTAAACGGGTAATGGGCGCAGCAGCGATACCACTGATGTTCATGAGTACTGGCTTGAGTATGGTTGGTCAGCGTAAGGCGGCTAGTGCTGAGTCTAGGGCTGTCGAGAACGATTCCAAGCGAGCAGCAGAGGCAGCCAAGAGTCAGGCCAACGAAGAAACCATCGCAAGCAAAGAGCGCTTGTTGCAGGCGTTATCGTCACAGATGGCGGGTGCTGGTGCTTCGGGCGCAGGACTGGCTGGGTCATCCTACAACGTCATGCAGACCGATATTAATGAGGCTCAGAAGGAGCAGTACCGGCGTGATCTAGGCACTAGGATTGGCGTATCGAACATTAAGCAGTCAGGCAAGGCACAGTCATCACTGGCTCGCAAGCGCGGTAATCTAGCGATGGCAACTAGCTTGGTACAGTTGGGGTCTGGTGTAGCGGGCGCAAGTGGTACGGGTGTTAAACCTAACGTACCTACGGGCGGGGGCGGTAAGCCGGTAGGCGCATTGTATTCTGGAGACTGGAAACCCTAATGAAGCGATACGAAAGACAGTACGGCGTTAATCAGCAAGCACTAGGGATGCCTAGCGGCGAGGCTGGTGCTGCGCGTGGTGTACAGCAAGCGTTAAGTGGGTTCACATCTGCCATTGGCTCAGCGGCTATACAAGGCTTTGAGCGTCAGAACATCGTTAAGGCTGAGAAGCAAGCGATGGCGTATGACCCTGCGACTGGCAAGCCGGTGATGAGTGAACGTAACACTAAGTCGGCTAGAATTTATAACGCTAAGGTCATGGAAGCTCACCAGCAGCATATTGATTACGAATTAAGGGCTAAGCTAACAAGCCTGTCTTATGAGTACGAGAACGACCCTGATTCATTTAACGCAGCTTCCAACGTTTACCTGAAGGAAGCGGCTAGCAATATGCACCCTGCGGTAGCTCAAGAGATGCTGCCGAAGTACCAGTACCTTCAACAGTCAGCCTACAGCTCGATAAAGAATACCGTTGAAAAGGCGATGCTTAAGCGCAGCAATGAGGATGCGGTCAATTGGGCTGGCAGCACTATTGAGAGTATCGCTAAAAGTTATCGTAACGGTGATGATGAAGCGGGTTATGAGGACACTTTTACCTTTGCCCAACAGGTTCAGGATTCGGTCAATTTAGATACTGACCAGAAGGCAGCGATTTTTAATGACCTAACAAGAGAGGTCTTTACCGCGCAGATTGTAGCGGGTTTACCTGACGAGCCACTTATGGCCCTAGCTCAGCTTGAGGCTAGCCGTGATCAGGTTCCTGATGTATTTACCCGCGATGAGTGGGACACATTAATCAGTAAAGAGATCACCAAGCAGAACGCTAAGGTAGCTATTGGCAATAAGATTGATGCAGAGATTCAGGCTGAGTTAGGCGGGGTAGCTGATACGCTGAGTGTTGAGATTAATCGTCTGGAAACTCCTGACGAGCAGACAATTACCTTAATGCAAGAAAGCATCTCAATGCTTAAAAACAAAGGCTACAAGGGCTGGGCAACTATCCAGAAGCAGTTGGACAACAGCATTAAGGAGATCAGCGTTAGTGCTAATGCCTATGCTGAATTTAACTCAGCGATGGAGAATGGCACAACGTACTTCGGTGATATTGATGATGTATACCCTAACTATTCAAAACAGCTTGAGGGTGACCCGTATGAGCTTGAGAAAAATCTTCAAGTCATAGAAAAGACTAGCCAAGTGCCTAAGCTGTTGGTTGAAAGGACTAGCAGAGAATTACTGTCCAGCGACCCTGACGTACTTTTATCGGCGGCTAATACTGCGTTAAAGGTAAGAAGCTACGCATCAGACCACACTAATGAAACTCCATTCACTGATGAGCAGATAGCCTATGCCCAGCATATTAAGGATGGTATTACTATCGGTATGGATGCCCAGTCAGCTATTGATAAGGCCACCCAACTCACCCGACCGGCCAATCCAGAATATGTCAATCAGCGAACAGAGCAGTTTAATGATGACCATGCTGATGACTTTATAGGCTATACGAGGAATGATTTTGGTGGCGTATTTAGTACGCCTGTTGACGAGCTGAATGAGGCTGTATTATCGAAGGACTACGAGCGGTTTACAAAACGATTTTATACGCTGGGCGTAGAGTTTGATCTTGCAAGAGTATTGGCAGAAGAATCCGTCAAACAGATTTGGGGTAAGTCAGTTGTGGGTGATCGTCTAATGAGATACCCACCAGAAAACTATTATGCGCTAGGCGATGATGAGCGCGGCGAAGGCTGGATTAATGACCAGTTATTAGAAGATACTCAAGGCATGGGCTTTACTCATGTATTTTTAACGGCTGACGAGCGCACTGGCTCAGAGCAGTACCCATCTTATTTGGTTTGGGGTGTGACTGAGTCAGGCATAAGTGTATTACCGCAGAGATTTAGGCCAGACCCACAGGGTGAGTTTGATGCGCGAGAAGCAGAAAATTTAGCAAGAGCTTCAGGATCGTTAGCTAGTGCTGAGCGTGAAAGGCTTGGTATTGAGTTTGATGAGAACCGTTACCGGCTTAAGTCGGATGCAGCTTTTCAAAAGCTAACCAATAAAGAGAAAAGAGAGGGTAGAAAATCTCGACTGGAAACAGCTAATCAGCGGGCTAGTAAGTAGTGGCTATTGGTAAAGCGGTACTACCGCTAATCAAGGGCGCAGGCAAAGCCAAAGGCTTAACGCTAGAGGATGTCCCAAAGCTCACCGAGAACGTTAAGGCCGAGCCATTAGATTTCGGCGCAGGTATAGCTGAGGCTAACGCTAAGGCAAAGGAAGCCAGAGCGCCTTTAAACCCTACTGACACTGAAACCCCAAAACCGGATGTTGATGTCAGTGATAGATTAATGTTTATGCACAATACCGATGGCGAGAAACTTGCTAGACAAGAGGCTCAAGGCGGCATGGCAATGCCTTCGCTAGCGGTGACTAAGGGTAATATCCCCTTTGAAGGTTATGGTGACATCACCATGATCGGCAAGAAGCAGAAATTCGACCCAAAAACTACTAAGTTAAATGAGATTTTTAGCGCAGACGCTTATACGGTTAGATCACCAAGACCCGTCAGGGTTGCCAAGAAGGGCGCTGGCAAACGGTTCCAGTCAGGCATCGGCGAGAGAATTAACCTTAAAGGTCAGTATGCTGACGAAGTGTCAAGCCACATTTGGGATTTGCAGATTAAAGGTGATGCAAATCCCAGTCAATATGAAGCTGTCTATAACTTCTTTAGCCGTGGCAGCCAAACCGATGAAGTTTTCCTTGAAGATATTGGGGTTCCAGTGCCAAAAGAGGTCAAGGCTTACGATATTGCTCGCCAGTACCCAGAGGAACGGATTAAATGGGCTAAGCAGCAGATGGATGAGATATTCCAGCCTGAAGAATACTTTGTCGCAAACCCTAACCGAGATTACTACTCAAGCAAAGCAAAGTTAAAGCCTTACAACGCTGAAGAACTAACCAAGTTTATGAAGCGCAGCTCAGGCCGTGGTGGTGAGGGTGGCATGGCAACTAGCAGCGTGGGCGGTGTTAGAGCTTCAACCACTGAGCAATTAACCAGTTTAAAGCAGATGCGTGATCGTAAGGGTATGCTGGTATCCAGTGAAGATATGGCCGAGTTTAAGGTCACAACCGAAAGTTTATATTTTGACCTAGCTGAAGCGGCAAAACCCTATTACGAATATGATGCGTCTGGATTTAGATACTTTGATGAGTTTGCCGAGCTTTTGCAGATGAGTGAGCGCAGAGGGATGGATGAAGCGGCAAAAGAAATCGGCTTCAAGTTCCCTGATGAGTTCAAGCAAGAACTTACCGAGTATAAAGATATGCTTCGTTCTGGGCTGACTGAATACTTCGAGGCAAAGCCAAAGCGTGTCGTTGGCTTGGATGAGTTCGAGGGTGCGATAGTGCCTGAAAATGTCAGTCAAGATACTTTGGATTTATTAGAGCGCAACGGCGTTAAGGTCGAGAAGTACGCTGATGAAGCGGATAGAACCCGCAAGCGGTCTACCTTTGGCACTGAAGCCTTTAGCATCACCCCGTTAGCCATTGCAGGTCTAGGCGGCTATTCGGTATTAAGGTCTGAAGATGCTGAAGCTATCCCCATTGCTAAGGCCGGTAAGATTGTTATTCAGGGCTGGCATGGCACACCCCACAAGGTTGATAAGTTCAGCACTGACAAGATCGGTACGGGCGAGGGCGCACAGGCTTACGGTCATGGATTGTACTTTGCAGATCGCAGGGGTATCAGTGAAGATTATCAGAAAAAGTTAAGCGCGGGGAAAGGGGGCATACAGTATAAAGGCGACAACCTAAGAGAAGGCGAACTAAAATACAGCGATAAAAGAGCGCTGAATGCCGCGCTGTCTGATATTGAGGCTTTGTACAAAAACACTTTAGACATAAAGGGAGCGGTCGATATTAAAATAGAGCAATACAAGAGCGCGATAAGTAGTTGGCAGATGGATGGCAAGCCTAGTAGGTCTAGCGCTCATGGTAAAATATATTTTGAAGATATTCTTTCTGAGTTGGAGGGTCTTGATATCGATGAGGTCAAGATGGCTGACGGCGGCAATTTATACGAGGTCGAGATTGACGCATCACCCGATGAACTATTGGATTGGGATAAGCCTTTGAGTGAGCAGAGTGAAAAGGTAAAGGATGCTCTTGCAGAATACAAAAAAGATTTAGATGACGTTATAAAGGCAAACAAAAGCATTATTGATGATCTTGTTGCAAAAGTAAAAGGTGAGGGTAGAAGGCCGACCGATAAAGAAAAAATGAGGGTTAATGATGCTCAGCAATTATTAACCCGATACCGGTACGATGACGGGAATCTATACCAGAAGCTAGAGCGATTCTATGGCGCTGGCGCTCAATCATCTGAGTTCTTAAAAAGTAAAGGCATCAAAGGCATCCAGTACCTTGATGGGGTATCGAGAAACAAGCCTATCAAGGATATTATTAGAGAATTTCAGCAAGAGCTACCCGATGACGCTGACTTTGATGAAGTCATGGATATGGTTCACAACGGTGGTTTTTCTCATGAAAAGGCTAACGTTATTCGGGGGCTTGAAGAAAGCGACTGGTTAGGGTTTGAATACCCATCACAGGCCATCTCAGCGGCCTACAGCAAGGACTTTATGAGCTTCGACCCATCACAGCGGTTAATTGATGCTATCGAGGCTAGCAAGCCACAGGATGCCACCAAGAACTATGTAATATTCGATGACAGCTTGATCACTATCCTGAATGAGAATGATGTTCCTGTTAAATTAGATTTAAAGGTGAGTAATGCTGATTGATGCAGAGCCAGTCCCGTTTAAGCCTTTAGCGCCCAAAGAGCCTAAAGCTCCCACTGACCCGATTGAGGAGGCGGATGGCTATACCTTTTTAGAGAAGGCTGAGGCGGCGTTCCAGCGAGAACATACTATCGGCTCGATGCTGGCCAATAATGTTATTCAATCATCCTATGACCCAACGTATAACCCGTGGGATGAGTTCACTCAAGCTGAGAAAGTGACTAGAAGTTTTGTTGAAGATGCGATGTACGCCAATTCAACGGAAGCACTTGAAAGTATCAGGGCGCAGAAAAGAAAAGAGAAAAAAAATGCCGAGATGCTTACCGGATGGGATGGTATAGCCTTATCAATGGGCGCAGCTATAGTTGACCCTATAAACTTTATTCCAGTCGCGGGTGCGGCTTATAAGACATACAGAACCGGTGGGAACATTCTTAAGGGCGCGGCTGTTGTGAGCGCGGCTACGGCTGGCGTGGTTACCGCACAAGAAGCGCTGCTTCAATCACAGCAGTTAGAGCGGAGTTATGGCGAGTCTGCCATTAACATTACTGCGAGTGCTTTTTTGGGCGGTGTATTGGGTGGCGGTGCTATTGCGTTGCGAGGTCGGAAGCTAAACAAATTAGCTCAAGAGATAGAGAATATAGTTCCTAGTCAGCCTGACTTATCCGTGGGCGCAAAGCAGGTTGATGGCACTTTTGAGGTCAAAGGCTTAGCCGCTAGGATGTTAGCTAAAACATTGAAATGGGACCCTATCGCAAGGGTGCTATCCCAAGATTCCAAAACCGCTAAGGAGTTCCTATCTGAATTGGTTGAGAACCCTTATGACATCGAGGGGACTATGGATGCACCTGCGGCTGAGTCTCGTATTAAGTCATCGCTTGATGCCTATGTCTACCGTGGCGTGACGGGCGGCGAGAAGATTTATCATGGCTACCTTGAGGATATTGGTACTGGTAAGTATAAGGCCAAGTTTGACAGCAAGGTGATGCCGTACAGGGACTTTAAGGAGTTAGTCTCAAAAGAGATTAGGAACCCTAGCCCTGACGCAAACCCAAGAGTAAAAGAAGCGGCTAAGCACTGGGTTGATACTGTTTACGACCCTATCAAAAAAGACTTGATTGAGTTAAAGATGCTCGATGAAGGCGTTGAGGTTAAGACTGCTGCGGGCTACCTAAACAGGGTTTGGAGTAAGGAGCGGCTTGCGGGTAATTACGCGAAGTTTATCAAGGTTGCTGAAGATTGGCTGATCAAGGAAGGACTACCCAAGACAGCGACACCCGATGACCTACAAGACCCAGCTTTTCTAGTTGCTGAGCGCATCGCGGGCAATATTATGGGTTCGCCCAATAGTATGCTGCCGATTGATTTTAAATTACCTGAGAGCGTTAAGGGTCCACTCAAGGCGAGGGTGTTTGACATCCCTGACGAGCTGATTGAAGAATTCCTTGAGAATGACATCGAGGCGGTTGCTACCCGCTATGCTAGGCAGATGGTCCCTGATATTGAATTAGTCAGGCGCTTTGGTGATGGTGAGACACCCGTTAGCAAGGTGCTGGACTTTGAGCCACAGATCAGAGCGATCAATGAGGACTATGCTGACTTAATGGCTAATGCCAAGACCGGCAAGGCAGGAGACAAGATTCGCAAGAAGCATAACAAGACAGTCAATGACTTGATGGCTATGCGTGATCGGATGCGCGGCACTTATGGACAGCCTGACCCTGACAGTATGTTCCATCGTATTGGTTCCGGCGCAAG
>Ga0115008_10003281_pt1 | contig 13374 bp, 9 predicted proteins | sample FraStrMetagenome_FD_87164 | JGI IMG/M metagenome (GOLD analysis project Ga0115008, IMG submission 87164) | Marine eukaryotic phytoplankton communities from Arctic Ocean - Fram Strait ARC3M Metagenome | ecosystem: Environmental > Aquatic > Marine > Oceanic | place: Fram Strait | collected 2012-06-18
AAAAGAGCTGAGACTGTATCAGACGAAGCATTAAGACAATATATGTTCGATAGTATCGACGAAGGCGCTTGTTTAGCGTGTGAGGGTTAAGATGAAAATACTAAAATTTAGTGCTGATTGGTGTGGGCCTTGCAAGATGTTACAAAAAACTCTTGAGGATATGGTTCTGCCCTACCCAGTAGAGAGTGTAGATATAGATAAACAACCAGATTTAGCTGGTGAGTTTGGGATAAGAGGAGTACCTACTATGGTACTTCTTACAAGCGAAGGGGCAGAGCAGGGACGTCTAGTAGGCAGTAAAAGCAAGGCCGATATAATGGAGTGGTTGTCATGAGTAATTTATTAGAAGAAAGAGAGTATTATAAACCTTTTAACTATCCGTGGGCTTTTGAGCATTATAAGTCTCAACAACATATGCACTGGCTACCAGATGAAGTGAACCTTGCAGATGATCTGAAAGATTTTCGTGAGAATCTTAGTGAAGGCAATAAGTCTCTACTAGCAAATATCTTTCGTTTCTTTACGCAGGCAGATGTTGACGTATGTTGTGGTTATGCTACACACTATTTGCCAACATTTAAACAACCTGAAGTACGTATGATGTTATCTGCATTTGCAGCAATGGAAGCAGTACACCAGGAAGCATATTCATTATTACTAGAAACACTTGGTTTTGGTGATGATGAGTATCAAAAGTTTATGGAACACAAAGCTATGATGGATAAGCATGAGCATCTTAGCAACTTTGGCATGGATACCAAGATGGATATTGCGAAAACAATGGCTATCTACTCAGGGTTTACTGAAGGAGTGCAATTGTTTAGTAGTTTTGCTATTCTGTTGAACTTCCCACGACATAACTTGATGAAAGGTATGGGTCAGATTGTTACTTGGTCTGTGCGAGATGAAAGTCTTCACGTTGAGGGCATGAGTCAACTATTCCGTACATATATTCAAGAGAATCCAGAACTATGGAATGACGATCTAAAGTATGAAATATATTGTGCGGCAGAACGTTCTGTAGAGCTAGAGGATGCTTTTATTGACTTGTGTTTTGAAGGTGCTGATGTACCTGATCTTACACCAGAGGATGTAAAGTTGTATATTCGATATATTGCAGATCGAAGACTGTTAGGGCTAGGCTTGAAAAAGATTTTTGGTAGTGATAAAAATCCTTTGGACTGGCTAGACTATATGCTAAATGGTGTAGAGCACGCTAACTTTTTTGAAAACAGAGCTACCGAATACTCAAAAGCGAGTACAACAGGAAACTGGCAGGATATATTTAAATGACAGAGAACACAGAAATATTTACATTAGATGAGAAAGAGTATTCTTTTAACGATGTCAGTAAAAGAGCTGTATATATTGTTAATATACTAGCAGATCTTCAGAGTGAAAAAATTAAGCTACAAGTAAACTTAGATAAAAACAATGTTTCTATTCAAGCATTTACTAATTTACTTAGAGAAGAGCTTAAAGAAGAATAAGAAAAGGGGGGGTGACCCCCCCCTTTTTTGTTTATTAACTTTATTCCTCATCTTCCGGATCTCCCAAAGGACTGAAAGGCCACACCAAATTTTCTATATCGGAAAGAGTCTGTAAAGTAGAAGGCAAATCTCTTAAAGTCTGTCTATAGGTGTTCCATGCCGCTTTATCTTCGGAAGAGAGGGGAACGTCAGGTATTTGAGTCCAATCACATTGCTGAAGTAAAAATGTTCTATAGCCTTTTAGGTCTAGTAGGGCATATTTATATCTATCAGCATCTGAGAGCCCTGGATCGGTGGGTTTTTGCACTACTTGACCGTTTTCTACTCTATGAATTCTATCATCTGCTATACCTTCTAGAACAAACTGTCCCTCTGACGCCAAGGAGTCCCAGTTTTGTTCGTCTGAAACACCTGTACATATAATTGTACCTTCCGAATTATATAAAATATAGTTTCTCATTTTTTTGCCTCCATTATATACATACTAGCATCGGATATGGTTAAAACAACATTGGCGCCATTTGGATCACCTCCCCATACAGGCCTAAGTTGAATAGCATACTCGTAAGTTGCGTTATTAGGAGGAGTATCCAAATAATTTAAACTACCCGGAAGTCCATAAGTATAATGGTAGAATTCTGTATTAGAAGTATTCCAATTATTAGGGTAAGCACTGGAACCCGATTTGCCGCTTCTATTCCAATATCCGTTTGCTCCATGTAGATTAGAAGTTCTGGGAGTACTCGAATGAAGTGCCCCTTGATGAACTGTGACACTGGTATTACCTGTTTTTCGTAGAATTCTGTATTCAGTTGTATAAAATTTTGTAGAACCACTGCTAGATCTGTAAAAACCCATCGCAGAAAGTGTAGCATTTATTAGAATAGGTTTTCCTCCGATAGCGGCGTGGTTCTTTGCAATTCCTTTAGCCCAGAAGGGAGTACCGGCTGTTCTTGCAGCAATATTATGATAGGTTGTACTTGCGAGATTAGCGTTTCCAAAATTGTGCATGACTACAGAGTTTGCTGTTGCTAAGTTGGGACTATTTACTGCGTTATTAGCAAGATTACCTGTGTTAAGCTCCGCATCCTCAATAATAGACTGACCTCTTAGGAATCCCGTTGCGTCACTAAGATGAGTCATTGCTTGATCCTGCGTAGTAAGATCTGCACCGGAATACTGGTATACATTTCCCGAAGCAATATGCCAGTATACATCCCCGTCTATAACACTGTTTTCACCACGTACAGCTCTAATAAGGTCCATCTTACTGTTGCTACCAGTATTAGCTTTTTCAGCAGCGCCTGTGTCAAATGCTAATGCATTACCAGCTGACCCTACAGCACCTTGAGCACCTACAGTACCTGTGCTACCTTTAGCACCTTTATTACCAACATTACCTTGACTACCTTTAGCACCTTGACTACCTTTAACACCTTGAGCACCTTGTAGACCTACATTACCTTGACTACCTTTAGCACCTTTATTACCTGTGCTACCTTGAGGACCTGTTAGACCTACATTACCTTGACTACCTTTAGCACCTTTAGGACCTTGACTACCTTGAGGACCTCTATTACCTTGATTACCTTGAGGACCTGTGGATCCTTGACCACCTTGAGCACCTTGAGGACCTAAAGCACCTACATTACCTTGAGGACCTCGAACACCTTTAGGACCTTGACTACCTTGAGGACCTCGCGGACCTAGGTTACCTTGAGGACCTACAGCACCTACATTACCTTGAGGACCTCGAACACCTTTAGGACCCTGATCTCCTTGAGGACCCGGCTGACCGGGGTTTCCTTGAGGACCTACAGGCCCTGGAACAGTACTAGCTACGCCTTGTGGGCCGGCTTGTCCTGGATTACCTTGTGGTCCAGCATTACCTACGTTACCTTGAGGACCTGTTACACCTTGACCACCTTGAACTCCTTGAGGCCCTTGCTGACCTTGATTACCTTGAGGACCTCGAATACCTTGACTACCTTTTGGACCTACAGCACCATGAGGGCCTACATTACCTTGAGGACCTACAATACCTTGAGGACCTTGCTGGCCTTGAGGACCTGTCTCACCTTGATTACCTTGAGGGCCTATAAAACCTTGATCCCCTTTGACACCTATAGCACCGTGAGGACCTAGATTACCTTGAGGGCCTATAAAACCTTGACTACCTTGAGGACCTACCTCGCCTTTAATACCTACATTACCTTGAGGGCCTGTTTCACCTTTAGCACCTGGATCTCCTTGAGGACCTTGATTTCCTACATTACCTTGAGGACCTATAACACCTTGGGGACCTAAAGGGCCATCTGTTATAGGAACTAAAGTAATATCAGTGTTTAAAGTATAGTTTTTACCTTGTAATCCAGTAATATACGCGGTAATTCTGTATTGGGTAGTATTTTCTAGAGAACCACTAAAAGGACCTAGAGCGACAACCCCATTTTCTTCAATTATTGTAGACTCTGTTAAGTCATTTCCATATACTTTCGTTAAATCTAAATTATAAGATCCAAAAGTAGTAGGGTATGAGGTGGATTGAGTAGTGCTATTTAAAGATAGCTCTGTATCCCCCTCTTTTATAACAAGGGTGCCCCCACTAGCTAGCCATTCGGGGGTTCCGTCAGGCTGTATAAAGACACCGTGATTGCCATTAGAATAGTTAATGAAAGGTGCGGGAACCCCTTGAAGGGATCTCACAGCATAGAAAAAAGTTTTAAAAGAGTTATCAGCACTATCTTTATAGATACTAGCTACTACTGCATCTTGTTTTAAATCGATTGTTAAATTATTAGTAGCTGCTCTTAAGCTCGTAAATGCACCCACACTTGTGGATACAGTCAATTTTGTGTCAGATTCTATATTAGTAATAGTATATACGGCCAATACTTCATTAGCTGCTATAGAGGTTCCTGTGGAAGATTGGTTGTTTGTAGCACAAATAATCTCTCCTGTCTTATATTGGGTCGTAAATGCTGTGTTTACCCCTGTTATTATATTAGACTTATCAACTTTACTTATTAAGCCTGCAGCTTTTATAATACCTAAAGTATCGGAGCCATCTCCAGCATCAAACCAGTAAGGTACTGTGGTCAGTCCTGCCGCTATTCCTGTGCTCGCAACATTTGACAATTCTGTATTGTGTTTTATAAGTTTTACATAATCATTTTGTGCATTAGAAGAAGTACCATCATTGTCTAAAAGTATATAGTGGTGTTCATGTATAAATCTAGTTGTTGCTTCTTCCGCATCACTAGTTGTCCATGCTATAGAAGGTAGTCCTGTACAGTCTTGTTCAAAATCATCTTTAAGTACGTCCAAAGACTCAGGGTTTATAATTTCATTCGCAAAAGTTTGAGGAGGAGTAAAAGTATAACCCCTACTTTTAAAAGTAAATTTACCAAGATTATTTGTAGAATTTATGTCGTTGAAGCCTCCATCAACGAAACCTCCTGCAATAACATTTAGAGCCAGTTTTTCATATTCCTCTTCAGCTAAGGAAAATGATATGACTACAGGTGAGGAAGTTTTTCCTTCATTATCTACAGTTCTTATTGCAAAATTATAAGAACCCGCTTCTACTCCTAAAAACTTATAAAGAGTATCCGAATCTTTAGACACAAATATAGGTTCTTTATCATAACCAGGAATATCAGTTACTATTTCGTACCCTTTTAAAAACTCAAACTTAATAGAACTATTAGCTGTTGAGGAAGCATGCTCCCAGTCTAAAGTTATTTGTTCTAGATCATTTAATTTATCTCTTCCTGGAATAGCTTTAACACTTCCTGCTTGGGGTACAGTCCCCGCATAGTGATTCGCTAAAGCACTCTCTCCCGCGTTTATAGTATTATTTGGTATATATGTTGTAAAGTTATCTTCTATAGAACTATATTTTTCATTGTAGTGCTCTGCTGCGGTGATATCATAGATATTATTACTACTTTGAGATATAGATAAAATTTTGTATGCTTTACTACTACCCGACAACTCTATACCTGCAAAAACCCCTTTCAAAACCCATATCTCCTCACTAGAAGGTGTTACGGAGAAAGCAGTATCTACAGACAAAGAAGAGATAATAGTATTTATAGGGGTATTAGAGGCTAAAGTTCTAGTTTCTACACTAAAATCCTCTTTCCAATTTAGCAATATGGCAGTACTGTTAGAATTAACAGTGGAACTGTTAAAGGCATTAGCAGCTTTTTCTTCTGTATCTATATCTTGAAGAGTATACGACCCGTTACCATCGTGATCAATATAAGCCTGTCGAATAATATCCCCCTTCTTATAGTCAACAGAACCTATAGTTACATCTTCTAAAGCAATTGCAGAATCTTTATTTACTATTATACTTAATTCGTAGTCGCTGGCAATGGTGCCACTTACTAAAGTAATTGGACTATCTAAAGGTATAGTGGTAGTATTTCTTACACCACCTTTACTGACTCTGCCACCAAATCTGGCCGCACTTCTGTCACTGTCTTGAATATTTACAACATCTCCTGGTGCTAAATAAGAGCCATTAAGTCCTGTTTGAAAAGAAACTATTTCATTCTGATTAACCGCAGTCCATAACTTCCATCTTCCATATCTAATTGCCTGACCTTCGGAAGTACAACCAAAGGCTACTGAGCCTTGGCTTATAATTCTTTGGGTATCGGCAATATTTACAGAGTCCTCTACAATCAAAGGCTCTAGTATATAATTGTTAGCAGGGTTATTCCATTTTACTATGACTTGGTTAGGTCTGGTTTTACTTCCAGTACTTTCATAGTTAAAAGACCCGTCAATAACATTACCTTTAGTGAAGGAATATACAGGCCCTGAGGGCGCATCTATTACTGGAAAAACTTTTCCATCTAAGAAATATAACATACCTAAAAAATTAGTTGATAGATCTTTCATTACTTTAAAGGCGTCTACTTGTTTTGTAAAGTAGGCGTTTAATCTGTATCTAGGTTCAAGACCTGCCCTTCCATCATCTACTAATTCGTCACAATACCTAGCAATACGATAAAGGGCATACTTATCTAAGTCATTATCGTTTAGAAAATCTCCTAAACCATAGCGATTATTAGTAAGCATATCATAAAAAATCCATGCCGGATTATCTGTATAAACTAATTCATCTCTAAAAGCTCCATCCCAGTCTTGCTCAATAGATGAAACATTGCCTGTAGTAGTGTTTCTTTTATAAGTTGCTTGATTACTATCATTTTCTTCCCTGGTGACATAGTTAGAAGGTACTTTTATTCTTAAACCTTTACAATCATAAGTTCTTACAGGTATTTGTTGATGATTAACTGTAGAAAAGATTATACTTCCTAAAGCTGTAAAAGGGTGGTATAGCTTTTCTTCAAAAACGGACACGCACTGAGAAACTAAGGATCTTGATACATTTGTATGACTCTTTTTTCTCTTTCTATCCGTATAATAGGCGCCACCGGACTCTGCAGTACGTCGTTTAATTCGTATTCTAAAATCTTCAAAAGGTTTAAAAGGGTTTAAGTCTATGGAGTGTTGAAAAACTGTTGCATTGTTAAATAAACCTTTGTGCTCTAATTCTTCGTCTATAAGTATATAGTCGTCAAAAGATACCGATCCAGGATTTTTGAATCCCATCTCTACTTGATATACTGCTATTGTTGCCGCATCTTCCCCTTTACTATTTATTCTTTTTAGTCCTCCAGGGTAAGAAATATTGAACTTTATTTTATCAATGCTTTTCATTTTGGAAGCTGTTAAATTAAAGTGGCTATTCCCCGAAGTAAGACCTGTTAAAACAACAGCACTGCCTGTACCGGATTCATTAGCGGGAATAGTTAAAGTTGATTCGTTTATCAACTCTAGGTCTGTGCCAGAAGGACTAAAAGTTTGCGAAGTCCCTCCTTCTAACATAGACTGTATAGGAGGTTGTCCCATATGTCCTGTTCTAAATTCAACGGAAGATTCGTCATGATGTCTACTATAGTTAGTGCTAACTCTTTGTTTAGCGTCTGTCAAGAGACCTTGAATATCAAACCTATAGTCAGTAGAGGCACCATTTGAGCCACCAAGAGGAAAATCCCAGTTTTCTGCTAACTTAACTGTTGTTCCTCCCGTATTCACTGCTAGAAGTGCATAGTAGTCAATCTCTATATGATAAGTGCCTGGTGGTATAGCTTTTGCATACTCCCCATATCCTGTAAAAAAGGCCGTTTTAGCATTATCTCTTTCTGGAATATAACCTTCTATAGGGGAGTTATTAAATGTTATTCCTGTAACTGTTGGTATTAGACGAACCGGTTTAGCTCTTTTTTCTTCTTCATTAGGACGATATCTACCATAGTTAGATCTAGTTTTCGTGATCATCTGAGATGTAAAGAAATCAGTATTGCCAGTAGTATGCAGTTTTATATATCGTCTATCTCCTCTACCAGGATTTCTTCCATTTGTAACTGTTACAGTTTGGGGAGCATAAGTACTTCGTATAAGAACATACATATCTGCCATAACCCCTGCAGGGGGAGCTGTCAAGGTAGGAAAAGGAGAAGTTAAATTAGAGTTTATAACCGTACCGTTTTTAGAGCCTTTCTCCAGGGTAAGACGCATCTGACCCCTTGAAAGATTTTTAGGACTATTATCAACATCATCTAACGTATCATTATTTAGGAAAATGGAATTTGTTCCATTAACTAGACCTTCTATAGGACCTTCTGATATAACGTCAGTGACGGAAATATACTGTCTATCACCTTTTGTTCTAGTTAAGGTCTCGGGGCCTATTCCGAATCTTGAGCCTATTGTACCTGTTCCATCTTTCATAATTATCTCGCATTCTCCATGTCTATGTTGGCACTTATATCGCCATAGCTATTTATACTATGACCATTACCATTAAAACTCTCGTAGTTATTTATATCTACCGCTATTGGTTTACCAGGAACTTTTAACCTTCCATAAAGAACCGGAATAGGATCTCCTTCTGCAATATTCTGTGTATCTCCGTCTAGCATATAATTTGCCGGCGCATCTCCGTCTACAGAAGGGTCTTGTGCCATTATTTCTTGTAAACCTGTAAGAGCTAGATTAGTAGCTAAACTACTTACAAACGAGCCGCCTTTGGCTTTTGCACCGGCTGCAATTTTATCTCCAAGAGTTACCTGTCCTCCGGGCCCTGTGCCAACTATAGTGCCTGCTTTCGCCCCCATTGCAGGAAGAACGTAAAATACAAGAAAAGCAGCTGCAATAATTTTTCCTATTTTCTTGGAGCCTGCAGGTACTATAGATATAGTAACATCTCCTTCCTTTACAGGGAATAAAAAGTCCTCTTCGCCTACAGTATTCCCTTGAAACTCTACAGAAAAGTCTATACCTTCTTCCTCGCATTTTAATAAGTAAGGTCTAAAAGAGGGCCTATTTGCAGAGATACATTTAAAAATATCTTGTAGATTATCACATTCTACAGAGAATTTTTCTCCGAATTTTTTCCCTAATTCTCCTTGTAAATATACATTACGTTTCATATCTATAAACTCCGGTTATGTTTTTCTTCCATAAAGGATATAAGTTCTCTCGGCATGAAAGCCTGTGTTCTGAATGATGATAAAAAATGTCGTTTCCTAAATATACACCGCAATGGTTTGGTATATGTGCCTGAATGGTGAATACTATTAAATCTCCTTCTTGCATATTACCTTCTGCAGGTTTGAAACCCCATGAAGAAATATATTCATCAGTAAAGTAGTTTAGCCCTTTTTCCCACCAATCATCTTCAAATAGGGGCCTATTAGGTATAGCTAACCCTTTAGATATATAGTAATCTCGTGCTGCCTCAAAACAGTCGTTTACCCCAAACTCATAGTTTCTACCGTATAGTGGTTTTTCAAATACTTCTGGTTTAATAATTTTCATATCCATTTCAGGATAACTAAATATGTAATAAGGAACACCTGTTGCATTGCAGTATTTTATATCCATATCGCTGGGATCAGGAGTACTGTCTGGGTGGCTATGCACTACTCCTACAATATCATATTTTTGAGATATACTTATATACTCTTTTGAGTCTATTATAAAATCTTCAGTATCTTCAGCTATATTGGTACAGGGAAACCATTTTAACTTCCCGTTTGCTACCGCTAAAACACCGCAGCCTTCTTTAGGGTAGTAATCTTCAAAATGTTTCTCTATTTCATCTAAAAACTCTAACATTTAGAATCGTCCTGTCGCAGGAAAGCCTCCAAAAGGCAGGGGTTGACTATTATCCTTTTCTCCTCCTGGTAAACTACTAGTACTGCTAGAATTTTTTGGTAAAATATTAAATTTACATTTACAAGATTCTAGAGTTTTACCGCACAGATCTATTCTTTTCCAGTATGCACTTTTTAAAGAGGGCTCAGTTAAAGAACTAGACGTATGAGCCAGTGTACACTCAAAAATTGCTTTTAAACTTTTTCCATTTACACTTACACTTGCCTTTACTAAATATCCTAAAGCGTAAGTGCCATTATTTACATAATCTGCATAAGGCCTTATTTCTGACCAAAACTCAGAACCTGCCCTTGAATTAGAGGGGTGGTTATCACTGCCATCTCCAGAGTAGTGTTCAAATATACATTGCCATGCTCGTGTACCTGAATCTGTTTTAACATAGTTACTACTTGTGGTATAGGTAGTTCCTGTGAGCCAGTTAGCAACTTGTGAGAAATCAATATCATCAATATGCACTAAAAAATTATTATTTATATCTGTAAATAAAGTACTAGTATAACTATTAGTTCCATCGTCATACTCGTATTCTCCAGATATACTCACAGTACACCCCCCTTTCCCAAAAAGTGTTTGACCTTGGTACATCCAGGAGCAGTATTTACCTACAACCCTTCTTCTAGGTAGCTGTATACCTTCTAGATCATAAGCAACCGCTAGTTCAAATACTACTGCCACGTTAGATTCTGTAGCTATTCTGTCAATCTTATATTTTACAGTTGATAACTCCATAGGAGGGTTTGTTTGGGTATCATCATGGGCTGAACCTCCTACTAAGTATTTTGCTAGTGTTTGTCTTTTTGTTAACGTTTGACCAACTAAATCCTTATATTTAAAATTAGAGTTGCTTGTTAATACCGTAGTACCTATATTAGCTATAGTAATTGTGGGACGTGATATAACCCCATCTGATTGTATCTCTAATCCATCCAATACTGCAGGGATTGCTGTATACGTATTTATAGCATAGTTTCCAGCTTCGTTAAGGTCTTTAGATTTGAAACGGACATCTGCTAAATTATCATCTTTTCCTGGATGAAAGTATACAGTTACTGAGTCGTTTAAGGTTATCTCGAACAAATCAATAACAGGGCTATCAATTTGTTGACCTTGTATATCTGTTGCAATTATATTAGTCATTATGGTTCGTACACCCTTCTTAAATTAACACTTAAACTATAAAATTCATCATACTCGTAATTAATACTATAATCTACAAATACAACCTTCACTGTTTTTTCGTTTCCTGCCGAATTAGTATTAGGAATAGTGAAATCAAAATCTGAGACTCCATTTGTACCCTCTAGGTAAGTTACTATATCATCAATATCTGCTTTTGGTCTTGTTTTAAAAGACGCATTATAAGTTTCTTTTAAATGGTTTATACCATCTATAGCTCTCTGCTCATAGCCATCACCAAAAGATGCTATTAAGAGTGAGGGCTTACTGCTTCTTGTTAGAGACTTATCAGGGGTTACTACTCCTAAAGTGCCTCCTACATTAAATCCTATTGTCATTAGGCTGCTCCGTAGGGGTTAAGAATACCACCCGATCGTTTTTGATTTTGTAACTCTTCTTGAACTGCTGCTGCTACGGCTTTGCCTAAGGCTTCTGCATCTGGAGCATTTGAAGATTGTGTTTGTGTACCGCCATCAGATGCAATATTTACAACAACATTATTTTGTTGGTTTCCGCCGCTTTTCATTTCTACAGGGATTGATTTTCCATTCGGCAGTGGAACTACTGCTTCTGTACCATGAAGCACTGCCGGATACCCAGAGTCTTTACCTCTTGCAATTCCGCCAGCTGAGTACCCTTGTACTGCTTTACCTCCACTAAAAACACCTCCGTGTCTTGCTTGTATCCCTAAAAAGTCTCCCATAGCCGAACCTGCGGGGAATAAAAACTTCATAGCTTTCATAGCCATAGCTTTAGCAAGCATTTGTGCCATCATCCCCATCATAGACTGTGCCATACTACCAAAAGCTTGTTTTGCACTCATAGTACCATCAATAATTGACTTAAAGGCGTTTGACATGCTATCCCCTAAAGAGTCTCCTAGTTTTTGTCCCATTCTTACAACTTCATCTGTTTGCTCTAAAGCAACGTTTTTTGCTTTTTCTGTTAGTTCGATTTGCTCACCTAAGGACGCTAATTTTTTAGCATGGTTTGCTTGTTCCACAGGACTCATTTTTTCTGTTAGAGCTGCTGATTCTTGTTCAAAAGCAAGAATAGCTTGTCTATGTTCAAGTTCTTTATTTTGATAAGTAAAATCAGCCGTCTGCTGTTCCTTGAATATTTTAGGAGTACCTGTGGTATCCATTTGATCCATTTTAAGCATCATTCGTTGCCCGCTTATTCTCTGTGCTCTATCCTCTAGGTCTTGAAGAGTAGCAATATAGGCATCTAACCCACCTTTAGATGCAAAAGCATTATCAATATCTTGAATAGCAGTAGTTGTTGATCCTATGATTCTACCCGAGCTTTCGGCGGCTACTCCCATCTTCTTTAAATCTTCTGCGTACAGTCTTACAGCTACTGCGGATGCTCCTTTTAGCTGTACGGCCATTTCGTTGATACCAGTTTTTACACCAGTTACATTATTAGCAAATCGTGTAGCAGCTGATACTTGTTCATCAACAGCTTTCTTAGACCCTGATTGAATAGCTTTGGCAAAGTTAGGTGCAATCTTAGTAATATCTTTCATAGAACTAGCAATCGCGTTTAATGCAAACTGTCTTTTATTAGCATCTTTAATGTTAAAGGCTTCCTCGAATAAGTCTTGTACAGGTAAACTTTTAATTGCTTGAGCTCTTGCCATAGATGCTTTAGTAGGATCATAGTCTTTATCTGTAGTATCAAAAGTTTTTCCGCCAAGTATCTTATCTAGCTCAGCTCTGGCAGCTAGGGCTCCTTCTTTTACATCCTGTAATTTTTGTGCCTGTCTTTCTTTTTCTGATTTTGCGTCTTTTTTTGCTAAAGCTGCTTGGTAGCCATCATTTGCTTGTAAAGCGGCGTCCAATCCTTTATTCACATCACGAGCAAAATCAGCTGGTTCGATTAAAGAAATATTTGCAAAAGGTAGTTTATTAATTTGTTTTATTACATAATTTATTATACCAATAAATATATTACTAATCCCTTCCGCGATATTAACAAAAAACTTTTGAATGCCGTAAAATAGCTCATACATTTTGTCTCTTGATGTTGTAATAACTATGATTAAATCATAGATCATTTGAATAATTCCAAGAACTACGGTGGCTTTCATTGCCATGTTCATAGCTTTACCCATTTTTGTAGCAGCTTTACCTGCAAGGGTGAAAGACTTTGCTAAGCCTCCCTTAACAAAAGCAGATAGCTTTTGTCCATGTAGCTTAGTTTTTGTAAACTGCTGTCGAACCCATCCCATTGCAGTTGTAGACTTTGTTTTCATTTGATCAAAAGACTTATTCATGTCTCGAACAATAGCAATAGAAGTACCTTTAAATATGCCTTTTGTAACAACACCATGCTTATCATAATGACCTTCTGCAGCTTTTAATGCTTTTTTCAGATTTGCTGCATCGGCGCCTTTCATTGCACCTTGTGCAGCTCTTTGCAGTACAGGGGATTTTGAGCCTGC
>Ga0115008_10003283_pt1 | contig 13373 bp, 8 predicted proteins | sample FraStrMetagenome_FD_87164 | JGI IMG/M metagenome (GOLD analysis project Ga0115008, IMG submission 87164) | Marine eukaryotic phytoplankton communities from Arctic Ocean - Fram Strait ARC3M Metagenome | ecosystem: Environmental > Aquatic > Marine > Oceanic | place: Fram Strait | collected 2012-06-18
AAGCGAACTTTGTTGTAGCAAACTGCTAAAATCCTTGTAAAATCCAAGCGAACTTTGTTGTAGCAAACTGCTAAAATCCATAAACTTTGTTGTCGAAAACACCAAAAATCCACAACCTTTGTTATACCCCCCTCTCTGCCAAATACTTTGTTGTTTACGGTATTGGAAACGAAAGGAAAAACGCGAATCGAGATAACGTGATATGCATTTCACGTGCTAGTGTAAAACCCAAAACCTTGTTCTTCGATGTCACGATCCAGATGTTGTTTCTGTTACTTTTGTGTTTGTTTGTCCACTCGTCATTTACCCGTGCCATAAACGAATTTGATAGTGATGAATCAGACAGGCCAATAATATTATGTTATGGTGATTCTTTGACTGCAGGGATGACACCAGGTGAGATTTCTAACAGTTCGTGAATAATTGAATGTACTCTTACCCCTCACCAAATATTATGACACATAGAGCGAAATTATTTTCCTTATCCTTCTTTTCTTGAAGAAGTCTTTGAATCACGTGAAGTAAATTATCAATTCGGCGACGTAAAAGTTGAATGGATTGGACTTCCCGGGTGGACAGCAAAAAGGATGGTTGAGACGAAAGACTTCGCCAACAAAGGTTTGGAAGATGCCTTGAAACATAAATATGAAAACGTTAAGCTTGTAGTTATTCTTGCAGGAACAAACGACCTGGGATATTCGAGATTAAGAGGGTCTGCATCATCTAGCGAGATTCTTGAAGTGTCATCAAGTATTGCCAACTGGATTGAGACATTGCACGAAATTTCTCATAATTTCAAAGTTCCTTCCCTTGCGATTTCTATCCCTGGGTCAGCATTCCAAACAAAAAACACCGGCGCTAGTGAAGTTGCAAATAAAGTTAATCTGCTGCTTGAAGATTGGTGCACTGTCCACAACGATTTGTGTTTGTACATGCAATTTCCATTTCAGTATGAAAATTCTGACAAGAACTGGTCTAAGGATGGTCTACATTTGTCGGAAGCAGGATACCGTGAACTTGCCGAAAAGGTAGCTCCCATGATTCAAACGGCAATGGTTTGCTTGGGAACTGAAAAGTCGAAGTGATTAAAGAAAAATTTTACGTTGTCAATCAAATCCTGCTGTAAGCCTCAATATTAATTTATATTCATGGTCATCAACATTTTAGTCAGCTCTTGGCTTCTTCTGATATGGAATCCTTTGATATAGTGTTTAATGACAAGCGCTATGAGTACAATGTGGTGGAAGACCAGGGTGAATGACGCCTCTATCGAACTCTCTTGATTGCATCTGATCGTGTTCTAAGCCTTTTCATCAGGAAAGGCGACTTGCAAAGTTTTCCCAACTTTTGAACAGGAGACTTAAGTTTTTTTCGTTAATATTTTGCATAAGGATTTTTGGAAGATTTCGATGTTGGTCCTTTCTTTGTTTTGACATATGTCGCCATTTTAACCCATTCTTTCCAATTAGAGAGTGTAATGTTGTAATATTCCACTTCTTGACGAATAGCGTTTGTAATGAGTGGAAGTGAATGTTTTGGATTAACATGTAAAACTGAGAAGCAGATTATTGATGAATAATTAAATTAGACTTCATTATAGAAACATCGTATGTACAATGTAAAGAATCAATAGTGATTAGACTAGACTACTGCAATACGTATACCGTTCCAGAGTGGCCTCTTTTCATTTTGTGTGTAATCTTGTGACAGTTTGTACGTCGACGTAATAGGTGTAAAGTGTAATCTCTCGTATTTTCACCTCGACGGAATACATGTACTTAAATCAGCGTATGACTTATTTATGTCTTATGTACACATAAATGAAAGTTCCTATATCATGTATATCATGTACATTCGACCTATGAAGTACTTGTACGAGTACGAGTACGTGCATTTTTGGAGAGAGAGAGAGAGTCCCACAATTTGACAGAACTTTGAAATCAGAAACTCGTATTACCGAGAGGCAACAGGCAACCAACAGAAAAATACACACACACATAAACGACATCTCACAAAAATATTTTTCTATGGTGATTACTATCCCAACTACACCATAATTTTCACTGAAACAAACTCTGTGATTACGGTAAGTGCCAAGATCCTATCTCACATGCCTTCTATGCTGTGACACAGAATCCATCAAACCGTGAAGACGCAATAACAGTGTATAGAATTCTATACGAGGGCCTTAGAGGCTAATTAAGATTGGCAGTTTGTTCTCGCACGAATAAATATAACATCGCAGTCGAAGTTCATGTACATTTCGATTTGAAGCCAATTCCTCTATTTATTAGTTCCAACAATTTTTTTTACTTTGTTCAGGGGCGGGGCGGAATTTTACAAAAAAATTAGATCGATCGGGAAGTCGTCGAAGAAGCGTACCTGCTTATTTGAAGCTCTTTTGAGGAACGAACAAAGTTGAAGTGCTGAAAGGCTGAGGCCATTTTCTCCAAGAAAAATATTGAAAGATTATTTAGTCCTTGAGGATGTCGGGCAACGAGGAAGCTCCTGCACGTTGGACGTGTGAGGCGTGTGGTTGTCACACCAATACCGAGGCGACGGATCCCGTAAGTTGTGGAGTTTGTGGAACGAATCGCATGCGGATGGGGGCAGGTGGTATTCCTGCAGGTTAGTCTTTTCAGGAAAATTGTTCGAATGAGTTTATTGATTTGCTCATTTATGCTATATAATGAACAGGTTTTCATAGGCTATCTTCCAGATTTGGTATCCGTATGAGTGGCAATGGCGGCGCTCTGTTGCTAGGCTACCATGATGACGAGGAAGAGGAGGAGGATTATCACGACGATGGAAATAATGAAGACGAAGAAGATCAGGAAATGAATGTCGAAGATGGAGAAGAAGAAGAGAATAACCGTTCGTGTTCTTCTGATGATGATGAAGAGGAAGACGATGATGACAATTCTATCTCGTCTGTGGCGAAAGACGACGATCACCAGAGTCGCGAAGTTGTGGAAGAAAAAAGTGTGATAAGTTCACCAAAAAAGGACAAAGTAAAAATAACTCCCAAGAAATCTGTGCAAAGCTTATCCGAACATGAAGCAAACATCTTACTAAATAAAGCGAAAGAAGAGGAGGCAAAAGGTGACTACGATTTAAAATGGGATCACTCAAAGAAGGGTTCTTGCATCAAGTTATTGCATAATCCTGAATCTCATTCTGTAACAGAAAAGGCAGATTCCGATATTGCTGTTCTTTCGTCTTCGGAATCGAATCCTTCTGTTGTGGAAGGGCAGTGTGTTCGGGCAAATAGAGCGATTCCTCGAAAAGGTCTTTTTGGTTGGAAAGTTGTATTTGATTCTTCCCTCTCCTCCCCATCATTGAATGTCGAGACGAATGATGAGTCCATAGGCAAGAGAATGGGTGGATGTTATCTGTTAGGAGTAGTAACAAGTACTTTCTCGGAGTATTCCGAGCGAAGTGGCTTACAACATTCACGCCAATTTTATGGCATCGAAGACACTGGGAGGAAATACGAAGGACCGAAGAAACGAGCACAAAGTTCGAAAGGTGGCGGAGTGGTTATCAACTACGGAAATATGCATGTTATTACAATATTAGTGGATATGGACAAAAATAGGATAATATTTTGGCGAAATGATGAGTTTTTAGGGGTACTCGTCGATCGTCTCTCCTCTTCTACCAAGACACATGAATTGTATCCAGTTGCAGTCCCTTTTAATGCTGGAGTGTGCGTTGCTATTTCGAAGCTCTGTTCAAATCCTTTGGACGCGTAAGTTGACAATATTTTTACCGATCTCATCCAAAGACGAGCACTTTGACTTATTATTGATTATGAATATGTTCAGCATGACAAGTTACCGCCGGAAGTACATGTCTCATCTTAGAAAAGAGTATAATGCTTGTCGTAAAACCGTATGTATTCGGAAAGCAAACTTGGTACAGGACCGTCGATTGACACCAAAAGCAATAGAGGTTCTTCGTCTTATTTGCTCTTGGTATAGTAGTTCCAATTCCTCTAGTGACGATTGCGTCATCAACCTAAGCCGCGAAGAGGCAACACGCCTCTGGTATCGTTGCGGAATTCGTCTTGCTACCTTAGATGAAAAAATTTCTCAGAATGAAAAAAAGGAGGGATGCAGCAATAATTTAAGTTCGGAGGATTTCATAGAAGTTGTTCAACGTACAGTTGAAGACGAAGAGGCGAAATCTCCCAACGTATCGTCGAACCTGGAAGTAGGTACTGACCTACGGTTTCATGTAAGTTAGCAATATCCACATCAGATGTCTTCAACGATCTTCCATCTAATATTGTAAATAATAAGGTTGGTGATATTGTTGAACTCAAGCCTTGGAAGAACGACCCTGTATTTGTGTGCAATTATAGCGAAATTGACGGTCCGCTTCGAAATGGTCGCAAAAGGGGTAGAATACTTGAAGTTGTCGGGGGAGAGTCACCTGAAAAACCTATTATTTCAATAACGGTATCACGATCAGGGAAAAAAGGGTCATACTTGCCTAGAAATATTGTATCAGAACGTAGTGGTATTATTGATTGTACTGCTGTCCATTATCTTGTTAAAGATATCTTTCATGTCCACGGCTTTTCTCCCAACCTCGAACCTTTTTGGGGCAATCCATTCGATATAGACAAGGCCCAAGAAGGTGATTATGTTATTAGCAATAAGAACATTCGTAACCGAATATCAAATACCGATGATGCGGTATGGGATGGTATAGGCCGATTTTGCGACGTTCAGTCGCGGCGCGGAAGAGAAAGCAGATTTGCCGCTGTTCGCTATGTAGATCGAGAAGCGGATGTCCTTATTAACGACTTGATATTTACTACGTTTCATCATAGGGCATCCTTGCCAAATACCGATAGTGAAGGTGGTGATTCAGTTCGACACGCGAATCAAACAAGGCATAGTACTGATGAACAAAAACTTCCTCCAAGATGTCTTAAAAGTGGTGTCACATCCAGTATCAAGAAGAAAGTTAATGCAGTCCGACGGCTTGATCTTTCCACCATAAATTCTTTATGTAAGGAAAGCAGATCATCTCTTGTTTCGACGTTTCATAAAGCGGGTCTTCATGATGCGATATTATCAGCTCTGCGATCTGTATTGGGGTCGCCCAAAAAAGGAAATGTGTTAGCCAACTTGATAAAACTTTCTACAATATTCTTGCGCGAGATGCTTGGCAATAACAATGGTCAAGATCACAGTTCAACAAGTAGAAATACTTCTCCAGTACCAAATGCGGAAAGAGATCGTTCTGATGAACTAGGTTTTGAGTTGTTCTCTTCTTCAGGTGATAATCCACCGTCAGATCCAATGTCAATGGAGAGACTATTTACGTCTTCTTTAAGAGATGAAAATGCATCGATTAATATAAGGGAGCTATTACGGGATTTGAGTGCTGGTCCTGAGAGACAGCGAAACGTGCTGCTAGCATTAGTTGCTAGCGCGCGAGATGCTGAGCGACGACCACGGAACCCAAGCAGATCGTTAAGTGGCGCTGAAAATGAAGACGGTTTAAATGATGAAACATCTACCACGGCTCGATTAGCGGGTGAAAGGAGAAATCAGCGAACTTTTGTGCCATCAACAAATACTTTACCCTCGTCGAAACTGAGACGATCGCCAAGTCCAGCACCCCATGTTGCAGAGAAGGCATCTCTTCGAACTTTAATAAATGACGGTCTGTTGATAGATAATGCAAAATGGGTGAAACGAGCTCTCCGAAGTGGTGGGGGTGATGGTAAAGCAGAAGATGAAGAAGGTAACCACATACTTTCTTTGGCCATTTCTATGGGATGCAGTATTGAAATAATAACGGCGCTCGTAGAAGGTGGAGTTACAGTGAAAATGAGCGACATTCAGAAAGCCGCAACAAGAAATCAGGTGGAGACATTAAAACTTTTGCTTGAACATATTGAGTACAACGAGGAAGCAATATGTATGACTAATTGTACTCCAGAAGTGAAATCAATTCTAAATATAGCACTTCAGCAGCAAATAGCTCGGAATGCTGCGATGGCGGATGCTGCTACCGAATTTGCGTGCCAACTTGTTAGCGTTATCGTAAAACTTGCATTCCAGTACCATAGAGATGGAAATAATAATTTTTGTCAGCTTCTCACAAATGCGCTAGTTGGTGACGTACTCCTAGATGCGCTTGTAAAATGCCAACATTCAGCGACTGGTGAAACTGAAGAAAAGTCTGAGTCGGATGATATCCGCACCCCTATCAACATGAAGCAACGCATCAATTCAAACGTAGCTCTTCTCGACATAATCCCTTCTGATAAGTTTGTTGAGCTGATAAAAACAAAAGAGATATTCGTGTCTTTTTTGTTGTTGGCAGAGGGCCTATTGTGGTCAAAAACATTGGGAAATATCGCAGTCGGATTTTCAATTGCAATACGTCTTTTAGATATGGGAGCTACGATTTCTAGTGAAATTGGAAGGTTTGGATTCAAAGAGCTCGCCAATGATCAAATTTTTTTTGCAGAATCAGTTCTTTCTGATCTTTGCCTCTCGGACAATTCCGACGGACAATTTACTAGAATTTGTTGTCCAAAAAATCATTCAGCTATCATTCACCTAACGAAGCACTCTCAGTTTAGATGTGATCTTTGTGGCAAGAGCGTAAAACAAGGTGAGGAAGTGTGTTTAAGTGTGATAAAAAATCGTTTATCTAATATTGCAAACTTTGATTATGAAAGGGAGACCAATGCATGGCTGCCGTGAGTGTGATTGGGACGCTTGTGAAGACTGTACTGATAAGGCGGAAGGCGGAGTCGTCAAATGGAGATTCATCAAGTGCAAAGCGCAAGAGTTTTTGAAGGCGTATGGCCAAATAATGCATCAGCAAAATTATCCGTTGGTCGCGGAAGAAGTTTGCAACATCTCAGCAAAATTAAAATGCAAAGACTTAAGCGCATTAGAAGAGCTGATGAAATTTCTGAGAGTACTGGGAAAAATATCTCTTTTCGAATTTTCAAATTCAGTTTTACCCTCCTTGGCATCTGGTCTATTCGAAAACGTAGATTTTCATGATGCCGAGCCTTGTCGCCAGGTCCTTAGAAAAGTTAAAAAAGCACGTGTTGGCTCGACATCGTCAGTTCAATCAAATGCGTCATCTTTTAACCGGAGAGGTGATTTTATTCACAAATTGGTTGATCAACTGTTGGAAGAATGTCAGCCACGCGTTTGCATGTCCACGGTTGAGACAAAGGAGAGTACAAGATGCGATAGCGATGATGACGATGAGGAAGATGGCGAGAAGGCCGAGATGGAAACTGATTCTGTAGATGAAAGTAGTTTGGGAGTGATGAAAATCCGTGACAATATACCCGAACTTATTAGGTATCTTCACACCGTCTTGGCCTTTAATGAGAAGTGTCAAGTCTTTGTTGAAGATGGCATGCTACATGCTCTCAAAGTTCCAATTGCCGTTTCTCTGTACAGAACTCCCGACGTCACCACTCTCAACTCACCCGTTATCTCAGAATATGATAACATTCCACCCCCACGGATTCGCCTTATTCCGAGCGAAGGCTGTAAAGATCTAGGCGGATCGATTGTTCATGTCGAACCTCTGATGCCTCTACGCGGATTGCACCTTCATATTCTTCGATGTTGTCATGTGCACATTCCGGAATATTTGAGTTTTTGCCGACGGTAAGCTTAAACTTTATTTCTAATTATGTGATGTTATCATCAATTATCTAACATTTACTTTCGTTGAAGACTTGTGTTGGAACGAGCTATTATTGCTGAGCAACCTCTAGACTCTTCCGTAGACGGTTTTCGAGGCGTGGAAAGTTCTAGATACAGGTCGGGCGCTCGGCGGATAGCTCGTGTTGTTTCGTTTGATGAAGATTCTGGAGCTCATGTGGTAAAATATGCATCTCATCTTCTATTTTTTGATGATGCAACTGAGTACGAAAGAGTTTCCGATCAATTGGAGTTCAATTCGGAAAACGTTGCACTAATACTGGCTTCTCGTGACTATTGTATTCTTCATCGTGAACTCTCAGATCTTGATGATAATAGGTACAAAAAATATGAGGCAGAAGCATGCTCTAGTCAAGAAATGCCTCAACTATACGAGATTGGCACACGTGTTGAAAGTAACATCGATTCTTCCGATACGTGGCTTATTTATACTGTACTTTCAGGAAAGTGTACACACGAGAAAACCCCAATTGAAGGTTCTTCCAACAGCGGCGATGAATTTGCGTATAATTTAGTATCCGACACTGGAAAAGTAAAGTTCAATGTCCCAGAATCAAGAATTCGATGTCAAAGCGCTGTATTGACGCATAAGTCTACCAGGCGTTCAAATGAAGGGAACTCTGTGAGTTTACGAGCTAGGGATGAGGACATTAGGGTGAGGTCGATTTTTCAAAGAGGAATATCTATTGCAAGTATACGTCGGACTTCGTCATCATCGACCGGAAAGCCAGCGGTTGGTGTGCTGCGGAGAAGCTGGTCCGCGTTGTCCCCTCTTAATTCTATGAAGCCTCTTGATTTAACAATTGAAGAAACAAAAATGTTATCCCGATCTCAACGCACTCGAAAGATATCTATTGGTGGAAGCGACGTTGACGTGAATATGGAAGCCGTTGAACTCCCACCTGTTCTCGTGGTTGAACTTAGCCTTAACGAAGAGTTGCATCCCATCCCTTCGCGATCGAGCGATACTACTGTGTACAGTGCTTTCCAGATATTGTTTCAAAGGAAGAGACGTAAACGTAACGATCGCCTTGAGCTGAGCTGTGACTGCTTTTACAATATTTCAATGTTTAAAGGTAGTGGCAAAGCTGATAAAAGGATATTACCAAAACTCGGAGATATTCAACCGGATGGTAGTTTAATGGAACTTGAAAGACGATTCGGTAATACTCATCGTTCAGACCAACCGTTTGGGTTTTCTGCTTCTGACTGCGAAGGATTGAATCAAGCCTGCATTACATGTTTACAAGTCATTGACTTGTTAGCAGAACATTCTAGGAATCGTGCGTTAGGAAGGAATTTGGAGACTGACAAACAGAGTATGAAATCGTTGTTGAGTGTCTTCCAGAGGTCCTTGGTGTCGAATGCGTTGACGTCCAAACTATTGCAACAACTGGAAGATCCTTTGTCGACTGTGAGCGGCTGTCTACCTTCATGGTGCCGTTCTGCACCTATATTGTCGCCTCATGCATTTAGTCATTCTTCCCGCAGATTGTTTTTGGAAAGGACGACATTTGGCGTTAGTCGCGCAGCTTTGAGACAGCAAGAAGCAAAAGTCGATGTTGCAAGTCTTCGAGAAAGGATGGCGTCATTGAGAAGTCGTGCTGTTACTCTTGTTGGTGAAGCTTTTAGTGGTGGAGCTGCTGATCCAACAGCATTGCAGCTCCAGGCTGATGAATTGTATGGAATGGAAGAAGCTCTTGCCGAGAGAGTTACAGCTGCCTTTCGCGCTCAGAAATGGGATGAACACTCGCTTGAATGCGCGAAGGCTGCCATTCGTCGTGACGATTTACTTGCTGATGCAGCTGCGATAATGGATCTTTATGCCAACGATGCCAGCGCACGTAGAAGAAGATTGGAGATCCGTTTCACGGGAGAAAGTGGGTTTGACGCTGCATCAGGAAATGAAGCCGGAGTGACGAGGGGGTTTTATGCCGATGTTGCTGAATCTCTTCTCAGCTGTGATAACATAGCAAAACTCTCCTCAAGTACGAATGATTCAGGAAACAAACTCCTACCGTTGTGGATTCCAGATTTAGACCCTAGTGGAAGCGTCATAATTCCCACTCCACGAGCAGACGTTTTGAGTGATGTAGGTGTGTATCCGAGGCCTATTGGACAACAGCATCCTCAATATGAATCAGTTGTAGACCAATTTCGTTTCATGGGACGCGTTTTTGCTGCTGCATTACGAGACGGCTTCGTTTTTCCGCTACCATTAAGCTCATCGTTTCTCAAGCTAGTGCAGACTGTAGGAAGTACAACGGTCGCAGATCGTCACCATTTGCTTTCAAGCTCTTCTCGTTCAGAGTCCTCATGTTCAGATATGTCTGTTGACGAAACGAGCAATATTGACTTTGAGTTCATGAAACGAGCGTGTAGTAAAAAGCTATCTTCGTTAACTTCGCGAGATCTACCTCGTGTTGGATTTTTGGGTGGCGAAATAAGTGCTGTTGAAGAGCATATATGCTTCACCCTTGACAGCGTTGAGAAAGATTCGACCCTATCGGAGTCAGAACGTGTCAAGCGTTTAAATGACATCGCTTTGGACCCTGATTTTGCAAGAAAGGTGCTAGGCAAAACATATGATTGCTCTTTCAATGATTATTTCGAAGGTAAACGATTTGTCGACCCACTCGATCCTCGTCAAGATGAGTTCTGTTACCCATTATGTGTTGATTTTGATCGACCAGTAAATATTAACAATGTCAGAGAATGGGTTATGCTTTCGAAACAATTTTTCCTTTATGATGGCGTGATATCCCAAGCGAAGGCGTTTCGGCAAGGAGTTGAAGACTTTTTCTCTGTTGAAGCGTTGCGATTATTTACACCTTACGAACTACAGAGAGATGCTTGCGGTAGTGGTGACAATGTTGAGTGTTGGGACGAAAAAGCAATTCGTGATTTATTGAAGTTGGATGGCGGTAAAGGTACCGCCGAAGCTTTAGTCGCAGTCGCTGCGATGGGAGGGGAAGGCGGTGCTTCTCTGAGTCGAAGATTTGGGCCGTCTTCACCGACTATAGGATACCTTGTCAAAACGTTGTTAGAGGCGTCCGTTCAAGAGAGACGACAATTTTTGAGTTTCGTGACGAGCGTTCCGATCGTAACTCCTGGGAAAATTGAAGTGGTCCCGGTTGTAAATCCCGCAGGTGACTTTTTGCCAATGTCAGACCCAACGTGCCTTCCTCGAGCTAATACGTGCACACGCCGATTGTACCTTCCAAAATTTGAATCATATCAATTATTTTCCAAAGTATTGTGGGCCATTGTTAAAGAAGAATGCAAGTTTAAAGGCTTTTATGAGTGGAGAGGATAATACTTTTCGCAAAAGACAGAAATTTATTAAATTTGAATTAGGCATCATTAGAGTCAATTATTCCTTACGAAATTAAATTGTTAAATCTGTAGCCCTATGATTTCGACGGATAATAGAGTAAAAAATGTCATAACATGACATTACTGAATACCCAACCCTAAAACTAAACGTAAACCATTTTATGAATGTGCTACAAACGATGAGGTCAAAATAAATCTTACCTAATGCTTACCTAATGCAATTTCCAAACACTATATTAATACTGACTTTGTTGAAACTACGGATTATTATACGTTTTTTCATACTGTTTCTCGTCGTACAAGTGCTCGGTGAAAACAATTCACATATCCCTTGGGGAACAAAGAACAGTTGCTAGGCCAGATGGTTCTCATTTCAGCAACTTAACACATCATATACGGGTAACCTGTGTATCAACGAAAGAGCATGTCGATGGGCCTCCACTATCCTTGGAAAGTCTGGTTGCAGAGGTTGGTTTGAGATGTTTCGGAATACATGATATATATATATATATATTGGATGGCAACAAATGCTATTCATAATAGGCTCTTCTACTTTTACATAATTCTTTTTCTTTAATTTACAAAAATGGTGACTCATCTTTCATTAACACACCTGTATTGGCTGTGTGCTCTGGCAAGTTGAAGAATGCAGTATGCTCTTCGGGAGGGTCAAAAAATTCGATTTCAGTGTTGTAAAATGATGACTTCGATGTGAGGGCCTCGTCCAGATTCTCCCACATGGCAAAACCACATCTCTCCATAATACCCCGAAACCAAGGAGACCACAAAAGATCATTATCTTCCTGCATCATTTTTTTCATTTCATCAATAGATACGTATTTGTATTCACCAACTTCGTCTGGATTCGCAAAAATCCGCGGCTGTACATTAGAATCTGGATATTGCAAAAACAGTACATAATCTATTTCATGTTCTCCCCATGGACAAGATTCTTGACTGTACGTTACAGAATCTGCAGCCCAATAATGAAATCTCGTCAAAAATCGCATTCTATGCAATTCAATATCACTTTTCTCGATTCCTAGTTCGTGTTTCAATTTCCGTATCGCGGCATACTTAATCCCGGGAGGTTGACCATCGGGATAGGAATTAACCTGTTTGTCATCAACCTCATTCGGCGTCTGTCCCCATAACGGATGGGAACAACAGGCGTTCGTCCATACATTAGGAAATGTTATTTTACTAGATGCCCGCTTGGTAAGTAGCATCTCGCCCTTGTCGTTGAATATGAACACGCTAAATGCCCTGTGAACAAAACCGCGAGGAGTTTCAGGAGTAAATTGATGAGCCTGTTTCTTGGACATTTTCCCTACTGGCACATCGTTCCTATCCACGCATATAAGCATGTCAGATTCCATCATTCCCATTTGATCTAGATCCTCCCCGTACGAAGAGGATGCGGAGGACTCATTCATTTTGATTGCACGCAGAAAATGATTATTCTTCGAAACGAAGCATGCAGCTTGCACTGTCAAAGTTGAAAGGACAAGGGTATATATCCTCCGTGGTAACATCATGCTCGATATCTTTCCAACGTTACTGGAACTGTTTACGGGGAAGAATTCGTTTGTTGGGTGTTAGCGTGGTGGAATAGTTTTTATACATTCAAGGTATGCAATGGAACTATTCATTACGAGTTTGCGGTTTGAAACTCTGGCACTCAACTCCTACACACATCACGTACACGTACAATATGTAGTTGAAGTTTAGTGCTTGATTTGTATTGTCGCTGGATAACTTACGCGTGTAACCTATTTTTTTTTATCTGTATGCTTTTATTTTGTTAACTTCTACTCTTAACCTATTTTTTTATATCTGTATGCTTTTATTTTGTCAACTTCTACTATTGTACCAGGTATAATTACTATATGTTACAAGTTACAAGTAGTTGAGATATGTTATCATTGTGCACACATGTGTGCACGAACGTTTTAATTATTGATCTTGTGTTGATTTTATGTGCATTCACAAGAAGCATATCTAACGATATTGACGCACCTATTTCAACAATGTTATTCTTCTTTACTCTAGTCAGACTATGAAGTCAGTTACTCTGTGTATCCATGTTGTAATGTGTAAGCTTCTTGCGTTGAGATGGAAATAAGTCTAACACCAGTAATATCAATACTTACAATAAAATAATAGTCACGTGGAATAATTAAATCAATCAATGGAGCGATCCCGAAATACCTTTTTGACATAAATCATAGTGACTAACTTGCGAACTTTGGGATTTATGGTACCATAAACTAAAAATCCCGGCTTGCCAAATCTCCGGTATGCCAAATTATG
>Ga0115008_10003284_pt1 | contig 13371 bp, 13 predicted proteins | sample FraStrMetagenome_FD_87164 | JGI IMG/M metagenome (GOLD analysis project Ga0115008, IMG submission 87164) | Marine eukaryotic phytoplankton communities from Arctic Ocean - Fram Strait ARC3M Metagenome | ecosystem: Environmental > Aquatic > Marine > Oceanic | place: Fram Strait | collected...
GTCGTGCTCAAGCTTCGCCGTTAAGGTTGCGGCATTTTTTGGTGACTTTTTGTTGCTGTTGACAAAAAGTTACTGGCTGTCGGGCCACCCCCGACGACCTTGACTTTAAAACTCAACCAAACAAAGTAAAAACCCAGAATATAACGTTACTGTTATAGTTTAAAGAAGTACCCCCTTATACCGCTTGGCGATAAACTCTCTGGAACTGCCGGACAGAAAACACTACGAGATGCACCCGTCGTGGTCAAGCTTCTCCGTTAAGGTTGCGGCATTTTTTGGTGACTTTTTGTTGCTGTAGACACAGCGTTTTTTGCTGCGCGCCTGAAGGGCGTCCCGTAGGGTGAGCGAAGCGAATCACAAGTGACTGGCTGTCGGGCCACCCCCGACGAACTTGAACTTAAACTTAAAAACTCTAAAAAAAACTCAAATCCAATCGCAATCGTAAAATCGACCCATCAAAAAAATCCAACTCATCTATCCCAAGTCGAACAATCATACCTAACATCATCATAAGCCAACTGCACACAAAGCGCCTCGACCAACTGCTTAGCCAACGTCTTCTTATCCGGTAACACAGCAACCTGCTGCCGCAACTGCGTCACCTCAAGATCAGGAAAACCACAAGGATTAATCCCCATAAATGGCGCAGTATCAAAATCAAAATTAAAACACAGACCATGATACGAACAACCACGGCTAACCCGTAAACCCAAGGCCGCTATTTTTTTCTTATCAACATACACACCCGGCGCCTTTCGATCGCCATAAGCTTCAATACCATAACCCGCAAGCACATTAATGACGGCTTGCTCTAAACACTCAACCAGAGCCCTAACACCTAAACTACGTCGACTTAAATTAATTAGCGCATACGCCATAATTTGACCAGGACCGTGATACGTCACCTGCCCACCTCTATCGACTCTCACCATCGGTATATCGCCAGCATCAATAACATGCGATTCATCGGCGGCCTTACCTAAGGTAAAAACTGAAGCATGCTCAAGCAGCCACAACTCATCAGGTGTTTCAGAAGTACGTGTGCGGGTAAATTCTTTCATGGCTTGCCAGACGGGATCGTAGTCAAGCAACTGAGGTGTAGCCGAAGAGGGGGAAGCTTCTATAGAGTTGCCACTATGATTTAAAAAATCACGCACCTGTAATTGGGAATCAACTGACATTAAATAACCATCTTAACGCGGCCGGTTGCTTTTAATTCTTCAAACAAAGCCATAATCTGTGGCTCGCCAGTCGCACGTATAACAACCCCCACAGAACGAAACTTACCTTTACTGCTATCACGGCTGGTTACTGTACTTACATCAAAATCTGGCGCATGCTTAAGAACAATACTGGCAACGAGCCCATTAAATGACTCCTCGGCCTCACCTAATATTTTAATAGGGTAATCACAAGGAAACTCAATCTTAGGCTCTTCCTGCCCTTCTGGAAGCGTCTGATTACCTATAATTTCACTCATGACAAAGGACCTAGTGTTATTTTAATCAAGACCGAAAACGCCTCTAACAAATAATATAAAGTGATCCCACAAGCGAGAAAATAAGGCAGCTGATTCAATATTATTTGCGGCGAGCAATTGACGCTGCTCTAATACTTCACCATTAAGACTAATATTAAGCACACCATATGATTGACCCGCTAAGATCGGTGCAACAATATTATTATCAACGTCTATAGTGACTTGTAAGTTATCACGTTGACCACGAGGAATCGTTAATACAATGGGATCTGCTAAAACAAGATCTAACGAAGGACTCGCACCCGCCCAAAGACGAGGGGAGTTAATAACTTGATCTGCGTTATAAAGTTGGTGTGTCTCGTAATAACGAAATCCGTAAGATAATAGCTTTTGCGTTTCCTGCTCTCGTCCTCGACCGCTTTTTGCACCCATAACAACAGATACTAAGCGCATACTATCTCGCTTAGCCGATGCTACTAGGCAATACCCTGCTTCATCGGTATGACCCGTTTTTAAGCCATCCACACTGGTATCACGCCATAACAAACCATTACGATTCGGCTGAGTAATACCGTTAAAGGTAAATTCTTTTTGTGAGTACAGCTTATAGTGATCAGGGAAATGACGAATAAGAGATGTCGCTAATACTGATAAATCTCTAGACGTAGTCAAATGCCCTTTAGCCGGCCAGCCGGTAGCGTTAACAAAATTGGTTTGCTGCATACCTAATAAGCTGGCTTGTTGATTCATCACTTCGGCAAATGCACCTTCATCACCAGCAACAAACTCAGCTAGCGCCACACTGGCATCATTACCTGACTGTATAATGACACCTTTTAATAAATCTTTAACTGGAACCGTGGTCCCTTCGCGGATAAACATCTTAGATCCGCCCATGCGCCAAGCTTTAACACTTATGGGCACGGCATCATCTGAACTAATATTGCCCTTAACCAACTCTGAAGAAACGATATAACTGGTCATCATCTTAGTGAGACTAGCAGGCGGCAAGCGCTCGTCAGCATTTGACTCGACAATAATCTTGCCGCTATCAACATCTATAAGCACATAGCTACTGGCCGCTAATTGAGGCGGCGACGGCATTAGAGTTGCAGTGCTTTGAGCTAACGCATACGTACTATTTAAAACGAGAGATAAGGCTGACAACCCGACCCATTGGCTAATTATTTTGATCACTACTTTTCCTCTATTCATAAACTGAGTGCATCTTACCAAAGGATTCCAAAGCTGCTGCATTTTTTATTGATAAACTTTCTACAGTCGAACCAAAAGGACCAATACGAACACGATAAACGCCTTGATCTGAGGGATGGATCACCACATTCGCAGGTTCACTCATCGCTTGTAATGCGTCTAACAGTTGATTTTGCAATGCTTGTGCAGCCTCAAGATTTTTAAACGCAGCAACTTGCAGATATTGTCGCTGAATGGCAGCAATGGTTTTAGCGCCCGCATTCGCATTCATCGTTGATGCGACAATCGCTGGCGCAGCTAATACGGCAGCCGATGCTTTAGCAGCTGCCACTTTGTCTTTTTTACGTTGTCGCTTAGATTTCTTCCACTCTCGCGGGTCTATAGCCGTAACCTCTACCCTAGCGGTGCCTTTTTTTAACATGCCAATTTTACTGGCCGCTGCATAGGATAAATCGATAATCCGCCCTTCATGAAAAGGACCACGATCATTAACTCGGACGATAATTTCACGACCATTATCTAATTTTTTGACGGTTACATAAGTGGGAATCGGTAAACTTTTATGTGCCGCTGTCATCTCATACATATCGTAGCGCTCACCATTAGAAGTGAGCCTGCCATGAAATTTAGTGCCATACCAAGAAGCACCGCCACGCTCTTTATAACCTTTGGCCGTCTTCATTACGCGATAGGTTTTGCCTAATACGGTATAAGGAGTGAAATTTCCCCCACGACTTCGCGCCTCGACTTTTGGCGTGGCATTAATGATTTTACGATTATCGAGGGTAACGTTTGGCGCGCTATCCGTGTTGCCACTCGGCTTACTTAAGCCGCCAAAAAAACCACAGCCCGATAGTGATATCACAAACAGCAGCATCACTAAGCGAGAAATTAGAATTTCAGGTTTTTTAAACATGCGAATGAAAGGACCTCATTTATTCAACAACGACTGACTGTTTTTTATATCGATGTTCACGACAACACTCAAAAATATGATAACTATAGAGCAGCTATGAAGCCGGAGTACTATCTGCTTCGATATCTGCTTCGCTGACTGCTGAAAGAATCGACAGACTTAATTGATAAACCGCCATGGCATATTTTGAACGCGGATTGTAACGGCTAATGACATAAAAATTCTGATACCCCAACCAAAACTCATCACCATCGGCATCATTAAATCGAATTATGCGCGCTTTTCGCTCTGCAGGTACTTGATCTTGTGGGTGGTAACCCGCCAAACCTAACGCTTCAACGCTATGATTCGGCTTAAGGCCTTTACCGATAACACTAGTATCAAAGTCGGCACTCACTGCCGCTCGGCTAGTCACATGCCCTTCTAGCTCCCATCCATGATGGACAAAGTAGTTAGCAATGCTATGAATGGCATCAACTGGCTCGAAGAGATCGACTTGTCCATCACCATTGCCATCAACAGCCAAACGTCGATAGTTACTTGGCATAAACTGACTCATACCCATTGCACCCGCATAAGAGCCCAACTGCTGCTCTGGTGACCACTGTTGCTCACGGCATAAGACAATAAATTCAGCCAATTCTGAAGTAAAAAAACGGCTGCGGCGAGGATGCTCAAAAGCCAACGTCGCCAATGCATCTAAGACACTGGCTTTACCCGTATAGCCACCGTAATTCGTTTCGACACCTAGAATAGCCGTAATAATTTCACGTGGCACACCGTATTGCTGCTCCACTTGATCAAAAGTTTGTTCATGCTTAGCTAAAAATTTTACCCCTTGAGTGACACGAATAGGGCTTAAAAAGCTGCGGCGGTAGGCTGTCCAGGTTTTCGTTTTTTCTGCGGCATTGGTCATGCTATCGAGAATCCGCTGCTGGGTATCGGCCTCAGCCAACACCGCCTTAACTTGCTCAACGGTAAAATCATGCTCACTAACGAGAGTATCAATTAATGCTTGTGCTGAAGGATGCTCGCTATAATCGGCAGAGACGAATGATGACACACTTAACACACCCAAAAGAACCAAATGGGCCAAGCAAAAATTAAAACGTTTTTCTACCGCTCTCATAAATAATCTCTCATTCATTTATCTGTTTAAAATATCGATTAAAATACCAGAATCTATTCTATTGAACACAATTAACGCTGAGTATCCTCGGTGCTAATTGCCATCAACACACCAAAGCTAGCAAACATAGTCACCATGGCCGTGCCGCCATAACTAACTAGCGGCAAAGGTACACCAACAACCGGTAGCATACCCGAAACCATGCCCATATTAACCAATACATAGACAAAAAAAGTAAGGGTTATACTGCCGGCAGCTAAGCTACCAAATATATTTTTAGCGGCAAGACTAATTTGCGCACCACGAATAATAATGAGTAGGTATAAAAACAATAAAAATACGACACCCACAAAGCCAAATTCTTCAGCTAATACAGCAATAATAAAATCGGTATGACTTTCAGGTAAAAAATCCAGATGCGACTGCGTGCCATTCAGCCATCCTTTACCGTCCCAACCGCCAGAACCAATAGCCGTTTTTGATTGAATAATATTCCAACCTGCACCCAAGCGATCATCCTCAGGATTAAATAAAGTCATAATGCGCTGACGTTGGTAGCCATGTAATAAAAACTGCCATACTGGCCATGCAGAAACGACTGCTAATAAACCGCCGCCTATTAAAAAGCTCCAACGAATACCGCCTAACCATAAAACAAATAAACCAGAGGCAGCAATTAATATGGATGTCCCTAAATCTGGCTGCATCACAATAAAGAGCGAGGGCAAAACAGCAATCACTAAACCAATTAATAATGTTTGTACTTTGGGTGGTAAAACTTTATCTGATAAATACCAAGCAACCGTTAATGGAACGGCAACTTTCATTAATTCGGAAGGCTGAAAGCGGATAAGACCAAATACATTGAGCCATCGCTGCGCACCTTTTGAACCTTCACCTACCCAGGCCACCATGAGTAATAGTAATATCCCCAACACATAACCTAAGGGGGCTAATGATTTTAAGGTTTTAACTTTTATTTGCGCGACTATAAACAAACCCGTAAACGAAATACCTAAATAAACTAACTGCCTCAATACACGGCCTATCTCTTTACCGCTAGCACTATAAAGAACGGTTAAACCAAAAATTGCGACGACAATGAGTAATACTAATAACGGTAAATCAATATGCCAGCGACGAAACTTTCCCGCCTGAATAGATAGCGCGCTTGGATCGCCTGGTAGGCTTCGAACAAAATCTGACTGTCCTCTCATCGTCTACAATCCATTATTTATCACTTGCTTGCTGCTTGCGAGCATTCGCGTCTAATACCCAATCAAACACTTTACGTGCAACGGGCGCAGCATGTGTACTACCACCACCAGCATTTTCAATAATCACGGCTACAGCCACCTGCGGATTATCAATAGGCGCAAAGCCGACAAATAAAGCGTGATCACGCTGTCGTTCAGTAATCGCGTCTTCGTCGTACTCTTCACCTTGGGCAATACCAACCACCTGCGCAGTACCACTCTTACCCGCTATACGATAATTAATGCCGCGACCTATACTTCTAGCCGTACCATTAACACGGTCATGGACGACGGCCTCCATACCATCGATAATTTGATCCCAGTAACTGTCATCAATAGTGAAAGTATTATCGTAAACAATTTTACCTTCGGGTATCTGCTTTACTAATTGCGGCACAGGACGCCCGCCACGATTAGCAATCGTTGCCGTTGCCACCGCTAACTGTAACGGTGTAGCCAACATATAGCCCTGTCCAATACCAATATTCAATGTTTCACCAGGAAACCATGGCTGATTTTTATTTTGTTTTTTCCATTCTCTGGAGGGTAATAAACCGCTGCGCTCGCTGGTTGAATCAATGCCTGTTCGAGAACCTAATCCAAACTGTACCGAAAAATCATGGATACGATCAACACCTAACTTATAGGCTAAGTCATAAAAATAGACATCACAGCTCTGAGCTATTGAATCATGTAAATTAATAAAATGAGAATGCCCACCTTTTTTCCAATCACGGTATAAACGATCATCATTGGGTAATTGATACCAACCAGGATCAGCCACATTACTCGTGGCACTCACCACCCGATAATGTAAACCGGCCAAACCAATAATAGGCTTAATCGTTGAGCCCGGCGGATACTGCCCTTGTAGCGAACGATTAAATAAAGGTAAATCAATAGACTCTCGCAACTTAGCATAGTTTTCAGTACTGATACCCGTAACAAATGGATTAGCATCATATGATGGCGTACTCACCATAGCTATTACACCACCAGTACGCGGATCCAAGGCGACCACTGAACCACGCCTACCGTCCATAAGTTGAAATATTTTTTTCTGAATATCAGCATCAATATGTAATGTTAAATCGACACCGGGAGTAGCTGGGTTTGGATCTTCCTCTTGAAGTACGCGTAGCACTCGACCATGCGCATTCGTTTCTACGTATTGAGAACCTACCTCACCATGCAGTATCGATTCATAAAACCGCTCAATACCAATTTTACCAATATGATCTGTAGCGGCATAATTCGTTTTATTACTTTTAAGACGTGCTAAATCCTCTTGATCGGAAGTATTAATTCGACCCACATAACCAACAACGTGTGTAAGACTAGCCGATTCAGGATAATTTCTGACTAACTGAGCTTTAACCTCAACGCCCGACAAACGATAGCGATTGACAGCAAAACGACTAATTTCATCTTCGCTTAAACGAAATTTTAATGGCACGGCTTGATACGGAGCTCGTCGTTTAAGCCTCTGCTTAAACTTCTCGATACTCTTTATATCAATATCAAATAATTGCTGTAAATCTATAAGCGTGTCATCCAGATTTCTAACCCGCTCTTTTACTAACACCAAACTATAGCTTGGCTGATTGTCAGCCAGCAATACACCGTTAGTATCAAAAATTAAACCACGCTTGGGCGCAATAGGTTGAATATGTACGCGGTTGCGCTCGGATTGAGTAACAAAAGAATCGTATTGAAAAATCTGCAGATCGGCATAGCGATAAGCTAGCACACAAAAAAAGATTATCACCATAGTCAACGATAAAAAAAGACGTGAGCGATACAAACGCTGCTCGCTATGACTATCTTTTATGGCCGCATATCGCTGCATGATTAATTAATCTCGGTGATAAGGATGACCGACGCTAATACTCCAAGCGCGGTATAACTGTTCAGCCAAGATAACTCTTACCATAGGATGAGTAAATGTGAGTCCCGAGAGTGACCAACGCCAATCTGGCCAATGACGCGTTTTTGTTGAATTGGGTTTTTCTAGTGCTGAGACAGAAAAGTCGAGACCATCGGGGCCGCCAATAAGAAAACTGACATCGCGCCCTTCCATTTGCCAGTGATCCATTTTTTTTGACAAGCCATCGGTTGTGACCGATTGACCACGCTCATCGAGTGCCACAATGGTATTAGCCAGAGGCACCGCTTGTAATAACCGCTGCGTTTCACGGCGACGAATCGCTTCAACTGATTGGTTTTTACTGCGCTTCTCGGCAGGCACTTCGACAAGATTGACAGATAACTCAGACGGCATTCGACGCAAGTAGTCAGCGCAATTGTCCACTACCCAAGCGGGCATTTTATTGCCTATGGCGATAATACTAATCTGCATAGTTGTGTACAGCTTTATATAGCAACGTCGAATGCTAGCCTATTGATGACTTAAGCGGGTTTTAATGTCCACAAGCTTTCTAAATCATAGAAAGCACGAGTTGTCGGCAACATAACATGCACAATAACATCACCAAAATCGACTAACACCCATTCAGCAGTTTCGTTCCCTTCACTGCCTATGGTTTTAAAGCCATATTTTTTGCCATCGACTTCAACATTGTTCGCTAATGCCTTAACGTGACGGTTAGACGTACCAGTAGCAATAACCATCCAATCGGTAACGCTCGACGAATCTGCGACTGATATGACCGTAATATCGACCGCTTTTAAATCTTCTAATGCGGCAATGATGGTGTTTTTTAATTCTTCGTTTCTCGCGTTTGCATTTTTCACTAGGCTTTCACTAACTCCTGACAATAATAAATTTCAATAAGTTGAATTGTTTAATGGTCTAACTGATATAACTGTTGAGCTTCGATATATTGTAAAACCGAGGCTGGTATAAATTCATTTATCACTTTTATTTGCGCTTTATCAACCTTGCTATCAACTTGATAATTAGCCTTTAATGCAGACCTAAGCATCGTTGATGAAATGATATAAGGTTCTAAAACTAGCTGGACGAGCTCGCCATGCGATGCTTTAACCGTAGTCACTGAATGCGCTAACAACGCTTTCAATTCAGGTTCAATAATTTGCGCTGCCGTCATCTGGCCCGCTCGCTCAATAACCGCGACATTCGCAAACGATAATATAGCCTGCCAACGCTCCCATTGATGCAATGAAGCAAACGCATCAGTGCCGAGAATAAAAACGATAACAGCATCATTACCGAACTGACGACGAATCTCTTGCAAGCTATCGACAGTATACGACATTCCATCACGCCTAAGCTCACGCTCGTCGACCTGAAGTTGCGCCTCATCTTCCACAGCTAAAGCTAACATATCCGCTCGCTGCGCCGGGCTCGCACCAGGGTCTTTATGAAACGGATGATGCTGGCATGGCATAAAGTAAAGCGTATCCAACGACAACTGTGTCACTAGCATTTTCGCCGAAGCAATATGACCGTAATGGATAGGATCGAAAGTACCACCAAAGATACCAATACGCTGCGTCATATAAAGGCGACTCTAGTCATATTAACTGCGTATTTGTCCGCTACCAAGCACAACATATTTCTGTGAGGTTAAGCCTTCTAGACCAACCGGGCCACGCGCATGGATTTTATCGGTAGAGATACCAATCTCAGCACCTAACCCATACTCAAAGCCATCAGCAAAACGTGTTGAAGCGTTTATCATAACCGAACTAGAATCAACCTCGCGAATAAAGCGCATAGCTCGCGGATGATGTTCAGTAACAATGGTTTCACTGTGCTGGGAGCTATAGTGATTAATATGCTCTATCGCCTCATCAAGATCTGCAACGACTTTGACAGCCAGTATCGGCGCTAAATATTCTTCGTACCAATCGTCTTCTGTTGCCGCAACCAATTTAACATTACTTGATGCACTGGCACTCATAATACGTAACGACTCTTCACAGGCGCGCAACTCAACACCGTGTGATTCAAAAGCTTGCGCTAACTTCGGCAATAGCGACTCAGAGACATCCCTTGCTACTAACAAAGACTCAGCAGTATTACAGGTGCCATAACGCTGTGTTTTTGCATTTACGGCAATACTAATGGCCATGGCCTCGTCTGCACCGTCATCAATATAGACATGGCAATTACCGTCAAGATGTTTAATAACGGGAACGCGAGCATCGCGACTAATACGCTCAATCAAGCCTTTGCCACCACGAGGTACAATCACATCAACAAATTCAGGCATGGTAATTAATTGCCCAACAGCTTCTCTATCGGTAGTTTCAACCACTTGCACAGCCGTTTGTGGCAAACCTATTTCAGCAAGACCAGCCTGAATACAAGCCGAAATAGCTTGGTTAGAATGTATTGCCTCAGAACCACCACGCAATATCACCGCATTGCTTGATTTCAAACACAAGCTAGCCGCTTCGACCGTTACATTTGGACGTGACTCATAAATAATGCCGATGACACCTAATGGCACCCGCATTTTACCAACCTGGATACCTGAAGGTCGTGAGCACATATCACTCAACCCACCAATAGGATCTGCCAATGCAGCGACCTGCTCTAATCCTTCTAACATGTCATTGATACGAGCATCTGTAAGTTCAAGACGATCAAGCAGCGCAGCTTCAAGGCCATTGGCCTGCGCCGTCGCAAGATCGGTAGCATTGGCTTTAATTAAAGCTGAACGAGAGGCCTCTAAGTGGCGAGCAATCGCCAATAGCGCCGCATTTTTATCGCCGGTAGAGGCTGATGACATGGCACGACTGGCAGAACGAGCGCGCTCACCCAGAGTTTGCATATATTGATCAATATTCACGACTTTATCCTAAAACATTTGATCAGCTATTCTCTCACAGTATGGTGGTTTCGCAACTAGCTAGCGACCCGAGTGCATTAATTCGTAAAACTAATCGGCATTAAGCTGGCATCATCGACACAAGCAATGCCCGACACTGAAATTCATAGGAAACAATCGTATGAAAAAACTGCAAACTTTATTAAAGCCACCTCAAATCAGCTACTTAAATAAGACTCTTATCCGCACGACATTAATCGCCGTTATGGGTTTTAGTTTAGGCGGCTGCCATGTGGCATTACTAGGTGGCGCGGCAATAGCCGGCTATGAAGTCACTAAAGATGAGCGTAGTGCCTCAGATGTTGCTAGCGATACACGCATTGTTGCCGACATTAAACAGAAACTACTGCGAGATAAAGCTATTTCAGGATGGGACGTGAATGTGGATAGCTATAAAGGGGAGGTGACGCTGCATGGGAATGTTTCTAGCCTAACGGCCAAAGAGCGAGCACTGCTCATTACTCAGAGCGTTAAAGGGGTAACGAAAATTAACAGTAAGCTCATTATCATACCGAATAACGATGAGTAATCACGCTATCGATTAATTTGACCTATTTTGCAATGACCGTTGAAATGAGAATAAAGGTTAAGCGCGGGTGGCAATCACCTGCGCTCAACTAAAAAATTATTGTAATGCTTCAATAACCTCAACAATTCGACCCGCAGCCTGCCCATCACCGTAAGGGTTGTGTGCTTTTGACATAGCCTCGTAAGTTGCTTCGTCCATCATCACAGCCTCTACATGCTTAACGATAGCTTGTTGGTCAGTACCCACCAATCTCACAGTACCAGCCTCTACAGCTTCTGGTCGCTCAGTCACGCTTCGCATAACCAACACAGGCTTACCCAATGAAGGCGCCTCTTCTTGAATGCCACCAGAGTCTGTCAAAATTAACGACGAGCGATTCATAAGCCAAGTAAAAGGCAAGTAATCTTGTGGATCAATTAAAGAAACATTATCCAAGCCCGATAAAATATCAAAAACAGGCTTTTGCACATTGGGGTTAAGATGAACAGGATAAACAAACTCCCAATCACTGTGCGCCTCTGCTAACAATTTAATCGCCGTGCAAAGGTCAACAAAACCTTGACCAAAATTCTCACGGCGGTGCCCAGTAATCAAAATCAGCTTTCTATCAGCATCTTGTAATCGCTCAAAGACACGCGGTGTAACCGCATCACGCCATACCGCATCATCATACTGAGCAAGTCGTGACTTAACCCAAAGTAAAGCATCAATAACCGTATTGCCCGTGATCGTAATTGAATTGCTGGCAACGTTTTCACGCTGTAAATTAGCTTGCGAAGATTCCGTAGGCGCAAAATTCAAACTGGCTAAACGCCCGACCAAACTTCTGTTTGCCTCTTCTGGAAACGGCGCTTGCATATCACCAGTACGAAGGCCTGCTTCAACATGACCAATCGAAATTTGCTTATAAAAAGCAGCAAGACTGGCAGCAAAACACGTTGTAGTATCACCATGCACCAGCACCAAATCTGGCTGATAGTCATCAAGCACATCACGCAAGCCTAACAAAATTCTCGAAGTAATATCGTATAAGTCTTGATTAGGGCGCATTAAATCCAAATCATAATCGGGAGTAATCTCAAATAAACTCAAAACCTGATCTAACATCTGGCGATGCTGCGCAGTAACACAAACACGACTCTCAAGCGAGGTACTGGCTTGCAACGCCAATACCACCGGTGCCATTTTAATTGCTTCAGGACGCGTGCCAAAAACTGTTAACACCTTAAAAGCCATAACTTAAAACCCTGTTAAAAAACCTATTGAATACTTTCTAAAGTAGCTAATGCGACATCAAAACCTGAAAAACGTTTGGATGGATCTTCTCGGCCATCTTGAACGGCAAGCTCGAGATGGATTTTCGCATTAACAGAATCTTCTAATTTAGAAAAAGCCATACCCAAGTGGTATTGCAACAGACCAGAGCTACCTACTTTATCAACGGCTGCTTGTAAATACGTGACAGCTCTATCATATTCACCAGTTAGATAGAGTACCCAGCCCACTGTATCCAAGAAAGCAGGGTTTTCTGAATCCTGCAAATCTGCAATAAGTGCATTCGCGGCTTTAATATTTTCAGGTGTATTTAAAAACTCAGCATATAACATCGCTAAATTATTTTTTGCCGATAATGCATTTTCGTCAGCATCAATCATCGATAAATAAATTTCACTAGATTTTTGGAAATCACCAACCTGATAGTAGAAATTAGCCATATCAAACGCAAGATCTTGATCCTGAGTAGCGGCAAGCCCTCTCTCTAAAACAGCAATAACGCCATCTTTATTACGCTGAAAACTATAAATTTTAGCAAGCTGACGGTAAGAAATTAATAGTTGATCATTTAATGATAACGCCTCTTCCAACTCAATAATTGCCAAATCTAACTTACCTGATTGGGCAAGTAAACTGCCAGAAAGATGACGACAATGGGCTTGTGCAGGATAACTTTTACAATGTTCACCGACAAAAGCTACCGCTGCTTCTAAGCCATTTTGCTCAGTAATGAGTGAAGATAGTCCAGTTA
>Ga0115008_10003289_pt1 | contig 13365 bp, 8 predicted proteins | sample FraStrMetagenome_FD_87164 | JGI IMG/M metagenome (GOLD analysis project Ga0115008, IMG submission 87164) | Marine eukaryotic phytoplankton communities from Arctic Ocean - Fram Strait ARC3M Metagenome | ecosystem: Environmental > Aquatic > Marine > Oceanic | place: Fram Strait | collected 2012-06-18
ATATAACAGCAGCAATCAAATATTTTACGTGGGAATTTACTGTACAACTATTACGGAACATTAATCAGCGGGAAAGGATCGGATTTTGAAATTTCCGAAAAGGAAAGGTCCATCATTGATCATCTTTATTCGATTGTGTTTATTTATGATTTTATTATTTATTTATATATTTCTTTTTATTGTTTCTAGTGAACTCTCACACGCAACTGTAATTTGCATTGTGAGTTATTTTGATTGAGAGAGTCCACAGTCACATCCTTTCAGCTTTTTCATTCTCCCTACCATATACTTGAGCATTGTGAAGTCGGAACAGCCAACATCATTGATACGGTTTTAAAAGGCGTAGAATAAAAATGACGGAAGGGGGAGGAAATAGTAGCACGAACAATAGTAGCAACGCGAATGCGATAGTGGGGGAAAGGACCTCTCCCCACCAAACCAATCATGTCAGTAGTACTGGAGTGAATAAATCAGGTCATGGGAACAGCGGGAAACGACGCTCTGCACAAACAACACGAACGAATCATAGTACTAATCAAAAAACCAATTCCACAAATTTTGAAAAAGATACCCATCATAGTACTCCACCTACAGGATCTTCTTCTTCTTCTGGCTCGAATGTAATTGAAACTTTCAAAGATTCCACTTCGTCGAACAATTCGCAAACAAATCATTCTTCGGAAGAGATCAATAGTGCGTTGGAATTATCTAAGTTGCGCCATTCTGGTATATCTCACCCGCAGCAACAAGTGACCTTAACGTGTTACATACCTCCTAGTAAAGTTGGAGCTGTAATTGGGAGAGGTGGCAGATCTATTTTAGGGATCCAACGTGAGGCTAGTAAACGATCCTATCACCATCCTTCGCCTGTGCGTATGAGTGTTGTAGGGACGACACCCGCAGCGAACGGAAATAATAATACTATGACTGCTACTCCAACAACTGGTATGAATGGATCTTCTAAGAGTAGTTCTATTCCTACGACCAATGTCGCATCTGGTGGGAATAATGACAACGAAGATAATACTATACATCCACAAAGCTCTGGAGCAATATCATCCACACCTTTATCTTCAGATTGTGTTCAGACGGATCCTTATTGGACACCTGTGATTATTCGTGGAGATCCCTGTGGAGCATTTGCCGCAGCTTCACTTCTTTTGCCCTTGATAGATTATGAAATGGATGATGTTGTACTTGATATTCCTATCCATAGATCTCGCCATGCTGCCATCATTGGTCGTAAAGGGTTAACTATTGCTAGTTTAAGTGCTGATTCCAACGTCAGGATCATGGTTCCCAGCGGCAAAGAACGTGAACTTCGAAACGCCGGCGCATTAGGAGCAACATCCTCAAATGGAAAAGAAACGCCCGATCACAAAGAAGATCCACCATCTTCCACAACTGCTACTACCTCTGAAAAAAATACTACTTTTGTGGAAGCTCCTGAAGCCGCCGCTGTGAGAAGAAGACGAGAAAATCCAGCCAACATACAATTAGAAGGGGCTTTGCAAAACGTAGAAGCTTGCCTTGCCAGGATGTTGGCCATTGTGACTCCAAATTCATTGAATCCTAATAATACCACCAAATCCAATCCTACTAATACTAATAATACAACAACTACTCCAGTAAATTCACAACAAGCCGATCAAACAGAGACAAATCCTAATAGCATTACTACATCTGCTAAAACCGATGCGACTGTCTACACCAATAACAATAATGCTAACGACATTCATAATAATGGTAACCATTCTATTACCAACAATAATGCTAAAGAGAAATCCTCTAATAACACCAATCCAAACTCCAAACGCAAAAATACAGAAAAAATTATCACTGCTCCACCATCATCAGCCCATTTACTTCCTTCCTTGACCAAACTTCGTCAAATGGGAAAAAAAACTGGAACCACCATTCGTCGTAAACGTATCAATACAGCTGGTGATGAAATGAAGGAAGAACAGGGAGGTCAAAACACAGACACTGGTGAATCGAACAAACTCCCACCCACAAGCAATACCAACACTACCAATGCATCTACAACTACAACTGCAAATTCAACGACAGCCACATCTGCCAAGAATGGAGAAACAGCACAATATGAAACTCAATTCATCATTAGTGGGAGAGTTGAATCCGTTGATCGATGCGTCAATCTTTTTCAGAATTTGTTTTTAAATGGCAATTTTAATAGTATCAACTCCGCTGCATCATCATCTCAAAACAATAAAGATCGTAAGATAGAAAAACGAAATCCCAATTCTCATAATAACAACAAAGAGGAAAAGGATTCCAATACCAATTCCAATCATTCTACCTCCAATGCTTCCAATCATAATTCCTTTGAGAGAGGCAGCAATGGTGGTGGTGGTAGAGGAGGCAGAGGCCGTGGAAGGGGTGGGGGACGAGGTCGAGGAAGGGGACGTGGACGTGGAAGGTCGAACAATAATAGTATGAATTCCTCCTCTTCGCAAAATCAGACCAATCTTGAAAGCTCTGCACCTTCTTCCAACACTACGAGTGGAGGCAATACAGCTGCGTCAAACCCGGTGACATCAGGATCCAAATAATGATATGAACGGAATTTGATTATGATAATATGTTACCTTACATATCATTGCAAAATAATGGATTTCCAAAGTTATCATTGGATAAGGTTTAACTTTGATATTTGTCGCAACAAACGGTGGGATGATTATTGGTAAAATCTATTTTAGCACCCTAAATGCAAAAGTCAAACACCGACGAAATCAAGGTACACCAATTTTGCAAAAAACAAAACAATTTGTTTACTTCTGATGCTATCATATAGGAATAAAATGAAATAAAAACTCTAATAATCATTCTTATTACACAATAAAGCATCTGCAAAAATAGGCATCTTTTACTATATTTTCAAAAAAATGACGAAATTATTGGCAGTACAGCCAGGTACAGTATTTGATATTTAAATAAAAGGCATCGACACTTTAGGAAAATTAGAAAATGAACAAGGTTTATTTTGTCTGCATTTATGTGTAGCATTTTGATTCTTGACTCCAAAATTGTCAAAAACTACCACGCCTGTGCGGTTATAAATTGTTCAACGGTTTTCTAACCTTCCCTAGATTGAGTGAAGAAATCTTGTATCATGGTGGATGTGCATGATCTTTCCTTCAAAAATAAATCCTTCAAGGTTTCATCTGATCCTATAATTCTTTTTCTCCAATAGAAATCATCCAACTCTTCTTCCATATCAAAGAGAATATAACACATATTCATGACGTGCTGGATATCTTCTTATGTTGCTAAACGCTGGTTCAACTTAAAGTTGCCCTTTTCTTGTTTCGTCTGATGTTTTTTTATAGCAAGCATCAAACGCGTCTTCACAAGAGAGATTCTGTTTTCTATTTTGGATCGTTAGGTCATTACCATGTTGTGGTTTTCTTTCACCACGAAGAACCTTTCTCGTGTTTGATTCAACCTTTTCATTACAATTGACATACCTTTTCACGCCACAATTTGCTCATTAGGCATGACGTTGGAGATATTTTTAACTAATATTTTATCATCTTTGCGCATACTTTCATTCATGAATTGGAGGCCTTCTTTTAAATTTGTTATAATTTACTTTATTTTGAAGACGGCAATGTCCGTATCTGTTGCTATATCTATATCCTCTGTTGGAAAATATTTGACGGCCACCTTTGATTATATAACGGTTTATTATAATTTTGTTACATTAATGTTTCTCATAAAATTTCTTCTAGCACTTTAAAAAGAAGATTCTGAAATATTGGGGAGAGCCTCCATTCTTGGAGGGATGTACTGATATCATTAGATATTCTTTTTAAATTATCTGACACACTTGTTGCAGTTCTTTTTCTAATGGGCAATGTTGGACATTCAACTTGATCCAGTTTGGAACCGGCGGAAAACTGGTCATGGGAACTTCATCCATCTCTCTCTCCACCGAAAAAGCCATAATTTTTTTGTGAAAGAGTATCCTTTTTTTTTTTATTCTACTTACTGTAAATTTTTGTGAAGATTAATTCCACCTGCACCACAAAATCCCTAGTCTTCTCATTTTTTCTTTCTTTATCATCATGGCACCACCCAATCAAAAATGTCGAAAAACATCTAGATTAGGATCAAAATCAAAGACTTCATCTTCTACATCCAAAGAAATGAACAGCGAAGAACCTAAACGAAAACAACGAGACGAATCACCATCACCCTTTCAGATATCAGCCTCTAATCCAGTTCTGGAAATCGAATTAAAGGACGGTGACAATCCACCCCCTATTGAAGTTCAGTCTGATAATTTATTGAGAGACATGTTGTTTCCACTAGATTCGACAATTTTCATGAAAGATTTCTTTCGTCAAAAGGCTGTGCATATATCCACAAAAGGTAAATATACCGATCGTATTCAAAGTCTTATCGAAGAACAAATGTATAACCTCGATATGGAATCAATATTGAATGAAACAAGCTCCGAAAATATTTTTGTATGGCTCCATTCTCAAAATGAAAATACTACAACCAATATGATTGATTCTAAATCCAAAAGCAAAAAAAACAATCCACTTAATAATAATAAGATTAGTACACTTCGGAGTATAGAAATATCCAATCCATCGACAGCCTTATCACTCCATCATGTAGGACATGCCACATATTGTCGTGCACCACCAGAATTAGAACAATATTTAGTCTCCTCCCTTTTACGAAATACGTCATTTGGCTGCGGCCAATATGATCCCTCCGGTTCTTCTACATCCACACTAGGACGAGGTGAAGTCGAAGTCTTTGCAGGGACAAAATATCATTATACCAATTGGCATTTTGATTTTCAAGAGAATTTTACTATTCAATTAAGTGGAATTAAACGATGGAGGTTACGACAGGGACATGTTAAGTTTCCCATGAGAGGATGCACACCCCATTATTATTATTCGTGGAATAATGAGGAGAATATCAAAATGAACGAATTCATGGTGGAAAGTCAATTAAAGTCACATCGATTGTCCAATTCTAGTTTCGAATTTGGACAACAAAATATTGAATCCAATGCCTATGGAGAGGAAGTAGAGATTTTAATGTATCCTGGTGATATTCTGTATTTCCCAGCTGGTATATGGCATTGTGTAGAAACGGTCGAAATGGGAATATCGATCAATGTTTCTTTGATGGCAACTACCTATGCACATGTAGTTTGTCAGGCCTTACAACATTTGTTATTGAAACAGGATCCATGGAGAGAAACGATTGTGAATAGAGTAAATAATGATGATGATAATGAAGTGCAGGAAGTGTTGAAGAAAACCAGGGGTTTATTGCATCAATTACCTGATATTATCAAAGAATTCGCACAAAATGGTGGGGAACAAGCATTATTTCCACCTGTACTACGATATCCAGCAAATTTTATATCAACAGAAGAAGAAGAATCTAAGAGTATCGAAGAGGAGGAGGAAGAATCAAATCATGGGAAAGATAACAAAAGCAGTACAGATATGGAACAAGATTCTGATTGTGAAGCTAGCGGTTCCCAAGTGGAAATTCCAAATGAATTGGATGAATCGAAGGATTTCAACGTGATCGATGTTGGTGAATTTCAAGCACCAAATGGATGGTCATGGTACAAGAATAATGAACTTGATTTTAAAGAAATTGTATCTCAAGCTCGATTAGTCAAAAATCCACTTGCGACCCTTACAAAACTAAAAGATATATCCTCATTTTACTGCAATATTGGAAAAACGCCTCACGACGAAGCACACCACGAAGATAATGAATCGGAAGCCAAGAAGTATGTATTGAACTTATCATTCGGCGGAAATGAGATGCAGGAAAGCTCGGTGCGAACTGTCATGAGTGAATGTAGTGAAAGTCATTATCTTGAAAAATGTGCTGATTGTGAAAAGAACGATGTTGATCCCGCCTCATTATTTGATCTTGTCTCAAATGATGATGTTGGTACAGAGACAAGCGTACCACCGTTGTGTTTATTCTACTATGGCTATTTTTATTGGGTCCAAAAATAAATGGATTCATTTAATTTTGTTCATGCAAAATTCTATGAATAATTTGGGTAATCAGAAAGATTTGAACATAAACATGTTGAAAACTTTAAGTTCATAGAAAGAAGATCGCTAATTTCTTGTGAAAAATGATGCATAACTTTGTTCAATGATCTCTCTGATATAATTTGCAAGCAATGATTTTTCTCAAGAGAGCTTGTTAAAATCTACATGATAAACCTTTGTAGTTGTCTACTACCTTCGTTCATTATGGCTTTCCATCCTAGAACATCAATTTTCCTACACCCTTGCTATAAGTTACTTTTTGAATTTTCTTTTATGATTATTTTACAGAAATTAAAATTATTATTTTTATTAATAATCAAATTTATCTAATATTTCATAAACATGGACTGAGATCAATTTTTATGATGTAGCTGTGTGAGTAGCTTTTATTTGCTTTAGATCTCTAAATACTTATTGTTGCTATAACAGAGAATTTATTGCACATTGCATAAAAATAGCCTCTAAGCAATTCTCTTTCATAATGCAATTATATATGTAGATTTTACATACTTTAGACAGCTAGAACTTGTACAATAATCAATTAGCAGGGATGACTCAAGAAGAGATGTTGGACATTTAATAGTATGTTGACTTTCAACATATGCAAGGCTTTATCTTAATATAATCATGAGTAGAATTTAGTGCTGTATTTTTTACAAGTGAGCTAATGATCTGTATGTTATACATATTATGCAAGAGTGTCACTAGAAAGCATTTTTAAATTATGCATGCCATGTCCATGATTTCAATATCGTTGAGCACAAATATCTGTGTAATAATTTCCATTGGGCTGATAACATGATTATCCTCAAGGTTGCTTTATGTATTTCTTTTTAGAGAGACGCATACATTTTTTATGAGTTCTGATTGTTTGATTTCTTGCTGTGTAGGAGTTTTCTGATCAGTTGTCGACATCTTTGAAGCATTCTGTTTCTTGGTCTTGTAAAATTTTCAGACCTTAGTACCCTTTTCTATCCATTCTTTCTAATTAGATTTAATCAACAGATAATGCACAATATCAATGTAGAATTGTCTCTTCTCAAATACCATTCGAGTTCATGGCTCTCTGGGCATTCTCAGGCAACCTAGGGATTTTTTCAAATGTAGGCACCTCTTTCCATCTGAAATTCTTGCGCCTGGAAGGAATTGTAAGTGTTCATATAACAATTAGAATAAATAGATGCACAGGTTTTGTGTTGCTTTTTTGTGAGTTATTTCTTGCAGTCATGATAAAGTCAAATCTGCCTTTTCTTTTTCAGATTGGGAAGGGAGCTTTTTTCTCATGTAAGAGATGTATTGGAGTTTCTATCAATTAGAAACAAAACTTTTGTATTCATTGCTTCATCTGAAATATCAGCATTGATGATGTTGTGTATCACATGAAATGCACTCTTTTTAGAGAGTTTGTGTACAATACTACCTGATCCGTACAATACGCGAATGCGTCAGATTACCGTCTTCTTGCAAACATCCTCTTCCCTTCGCAAGCAAATCCCACACCAATAACTAGATCTTCAATGTGCGAGCGCTCAACTACGAACACTACACCTGCCCAGTTCCTAACTGCCCAACACTCCTACCATACAACAAACCAACCCTAATACAAAACCATCTTATGGAAGACCACTCAACGTCCGAAATATGCTGCGTGTCTACCTCTATTTATTCTCAAGCAGAAGCACTCAAATGCCCTCTATACCCTCCACAGAAACTCGAACTGTGTAAATCCAACCACACCCTCACAAATAACCTCACCTCCACTCATAAAACAGCTTCCCGAACAGAATTAAACACATACCTCATACTATCAAAAATTTCTCCAGATACAATCCACACAATTTCCATTCTCAATAACTGGAAAAATACATTGGACTACCTACATAAAACCATCCTACGTCCATTCTCCTTCAGACGTTCTCTATACACTACGACTCCCATTAAACTAAGAATCCAACTACAACCACTTAATAGAATAATATTAATATTGATTGAGTCTCACTCACCTCATGCTCAATCAACCTCATCTGAACTACCTGCATCACAAACTACACTAGCAGCAATATGGAAACTTTTTCTGATCTTTGAAGGAACCATGCTTGCACCCGCCGCACTATCAAAACCAAAAAAGCGTTCAATTCTAATCAAACACCGCATAGAAACCTTCATGATAGGAATCTTCATGCTCCTCCACGCGATGCTGAAGAAGTCCTCACCACGCAACGATACTCCAACCATTTAGCAACGCGACAAACTCATAGTAGATGCGGCAAAGAATGATGACTGGAGAAAGTCAAACGATCTCATAAACGACCCATTACCACATGTACCTTTTTTAGACACATTCCTTCCCCACATAGAGGTCCTCTATCCACCACCAACCTCATACACACCATCATCATCACTATCTAAACCAAATCCGTCCCTGCACCAACATGTGTATAGTTCAAGCATATGAAATTCTTGTCTGACATTGTCTTCATATAAGCCTTTCACCATATTTGGCAACTCCTTATCATCTGGGTCAATGAATTCTGCAACCATGAGCTCGCGTACAAATCTCGGATGATGACATACAGTACTGCCAAACTGTTGAATGTTTTCAATCATAACATCAAAAGCTTCTTTGTATTGATAAATGTCCTGTTCGTCCTTTTGCTTAAATGCATAAACTCCTTTATATAAATGTTCATCATCATGTACTTATTTCAATTGTGAACATAGTTCATTGTTTTTTGTTGTAAAACATTCAGAAACTGAGAACAATTGCCTGTCTCTTCCCATTTCTTTCCCGTGGTAGTGATCTTTAATTTAGCCTTGATATTCAGAGAACATTGCCCCCATATTACAACATATAGTGCCTTCAATGCAAGTTATGTTTTTCTTGTTTCCTGCACATAAATTTTTAACTCTTCCTTGTACGCATCCATATCTATGCTATCTACACGCGCGTCGTCGTCATTCAATTTTCTAGGTTTGATTGGCTTTAATACTGTTGGTTGCATGCATTCTCTCTGGAAGAGATAGGGTACAATTGCCTTAGTGGTTAGGTGGTTCACTAACCAAGCCAGTGGTCACTGGTTCGATTACCGGTGGGGGTCATTTGGCCAATTAATCTACATTCCACTATTTGACCAATTTGTTAATTGAATAAAATGTGGGAGTCCTTAGCTTAAGAAGGGCTAGTATTTCTTTGGACCCTCTACTTGTATGGTTGATCAAACTACGCTTAAAATGATTTATATTAAAAAAAATATTCTTTCTAGAAGAGACTACTCAGATCCACCTGACATTTCTCTTTACAATAGTTTTTAAGAGTCTTTTTTGTATTTATGAATTGCATCGGATCATTGCTCTCTTCAGGGAGTTGAAATCATTGCCTTCCATTGATGCGGTAAACACTTTGAACTTTTCATTGTTGCTTGTTTTTCTCCCAAATGTATCTTTATTTTGTCTCTTTTGAAAAATACTGTTGTTCTTTTGTCCGTTACCATTTTGATAGTTTTGACTGTTGTTATTGTGATTAAGTTCTCTATTTGAATTTTGAGATGTTTGACCTGGCCCAATGCTGGGGATTGTTGCATCTCCGCCTGTAGTTTGTCCACTTACACTAACTGTTTGACTTTTACTGCTCATTGTTCCTTATTCACTGAAACTGATCTTTCTTTTCACTACTAGAACAAATGGCCAGTTCCTCTTACTTATTTCCTTGACCTTTTCTTTGTTTTTCTTAAACAATTATACTGCTTGCTTTCCAAATTGCATTTACAGTTACTCCTGTGAATAAGGCTGAAAAGGTATTTCTTTAGAGATGGGTTTGGAAATGAAACGCGCAATGAACATGCACATGTGTTGTAATGTAGTAACTGAACTTGATTACAATATAAACTATCTCTAAAGAATGAAAACAAAACCTGTTTACATTTTCATTCTTATGCAAGACAAGAAAACATGCTCGCCGAGACATGTCTGGGGTCAGCAAAAGCATCGTCGGTAGACTGCATAAAGGCCTCACATATGCCTCAACACCAACACAAAGACTCACGGAAACACAATCATACCTACGTAACCACCTCCTTCAAATAAACAAAAAAGTCAGCAAGATCTTACAACAACATTTCAAACGCAATCTCATCCAACCCACTGCGAGACCTAATTCAACCCGGACAACAGTCACACACAAACGACCACAATAATTACACAACAGAATCGAATATTTTGACACAGACAAGAATTCATATCCAATATATAAACTTGACTCCTACCAGCTACATGCCACCAGACAACACATAAAACACAACCCTAGGTACCTGCAACTGATCCCCAGCTTGTGCCTGCTATCATCAAACAACTTGGAAGACAAATGCGCTGACATGGACTTCTCACAACACTATATGCAAACAATTCACAAAATAACACACTTCTCCCAACCGCCTTCGGAACTACGCATCTTCATTTAATGGTCTGGAAAAACTATCGACAAGGCATCTAGCCCCTTCTTACGTAATTGCTTCCACCGAGAAATACTCAAAGATCTCACCACAAAAGAAATGCAAGGATTTCTTTGGAGCGTCTTGCAACATGTAGAAAATACTTGGAATGAATTAAAAGCTTTCCCAGGATGGCAATTATCACTATAAGGATTATCTAGAACATATAGAATAGGATGTCTAGAACACACAAACCACTTATCCACACATACAAATATAGAGAGCAAAACCCAACCAAAAATCACAAATAAAATAAAATGCTGCGCATGGTGCATCTCGTCTAACCTAGAAGACAACAGAAACCACATGTTTTTGACACACAATCTCCCCGCTCTATTATTGTCCCGCCAACAAATAGACCATTTAATCAATCTCAAATTAAATCAACCGTACAAACATATATATCTATTTGGAGGACCAACTCTAACGACTTTGAGCATCAATAAAATCAGCACAACACTCCAAAAACTAGATATACAACAAACCGGACGATGCACACAACTATGCACCTCCACATACCCAACCATACCACAATTACTATTCCAATGCAAATCCGTTCATCAATGCATTGCTAAAGACAAGCCAATTCTATTTCACATCTTCGGCTTCTCTACACTAAACAACGCTTTTAAAAATGAAGACAAAACACAAGAAATTCATGATGCTATTTTGGCTCGGACTTATGCCCACGTGCAATATACAGCGTATGCATTAGGTAAATTTATCTAAGATTTAGATATACTTACTTAAACAAAATAAATAGCAATGACTTATTTAATTAAAAATAATTAAATATCATTGAAATATTTAGTTAGAATACAAAGCAGCATGTGACTGCTCGTATACTGCATCATCAATAAAAATAAAATAAAAACAATCAAGTCTTCTTCAACATAAGGAAGCCAGTTCAATGTCAAAGAACATGAGCTGCCACGCATGCATCGAGTAGTATCTAGTGGAGATTCATATCATCATGCAACAAGTGATGTCTCCATTGGACATGCAATGAGAATTCTTTGAACAGCTGTCTGGCCAACAGATGTCAAAGATCTCGCTGTTGAAACAAAGTGATCAAAGTAAAAAATGTTAAAACTAAACTCATAATTATCTTTCAATCATCTTTTAATCTAGATAGTCTGTGCATAAGGCACACGGCTTTACATAACGCCATACAAACAATTCACCTGCAAATAATTCAAACAGCAATAGATCAAAACGCAATAAAGCAAATAGAAAATATCTGTAGTACAATATGGGACAAAATCACTCCAATCATCATCAAAGGAAGAGCTATCGGAAACTACAGAGTCATTGGACCAACTAGCAAATCCTTTGAAGCCTTCCTCACGAAAAAATACCAACTCAAAAACCTATCCTAACAAACAAAATCAAAAAGATAAAACGGGAAAAGAAACAACACTAACGCACGACGATAACAACATCCACAAACACACCACTCATAAACACTGGGCCACCTAAAATATGTCAGAGCATCTCCGGTCAACTAAGCCACAAAATTTGAAAGAAACTCAAACACTTTACCACTAACAACATAAAACACACGGCGAAAATTTGCAATAGATGCAGAACACACATGATAGCAATGAGATTTGTAATAATATTGCTGGACAGCATACTTCACAACACGCAATTATCCACGTCGTTCGGCGAACTTTTGGATTTCATAGATAAAATAGATTTGTACTCACAACCAACACCAATTTTCTTTGACATATCCATAACATATACCTATGACAAAAACATAACTATTTCAAGCATCAACAATAAATATAAAAACGGCATTTAAGTTACTTATCTGTGCAATGGTACTAAATACACAAGACACCAATACACCTTTATGCAGACTTCGAAACACACTGACAATACTTCGACCATTATCACTACTACACTGCACCACAAAGACAATCCTACAAACCTCACTAAACCCTTCCGTGAAAAAAAAAAACACACACACACACACACAACAAACTCCACCTCCAATCGTCAACCAGCAATCCAAGTCGGCATCATTGCACCACACCCCCACAAACATTACACAACTGCAATGTCCAACACAAACCACTCCCTCCTCCACAGCCTACTAACACCACATATACCACCCCCTCCGGCGACATCAGTGACAAAATCAACACCAGCCATAATCGTGACGACAAAATCAACCAACGGGGCACCGCAACCACAAATACCACATCAGATACCACATATTGTGGGAATGGGCTTCTACATGCGGATAGCGCCCCCGACACCCTAACAATAAAAACACGCGACCACGTTCGTCACTCACGTTCCTCCCTCAAACGATAACGATAGCGCCACCAACAAAAAACCCTACCTAAACACACCACTCAAACTCACACCCGCTGCAATATTTCTTTTCGTCTCTCTTTCACATCCCTCGCAAAAGAACATCTACTTCTCATTTTTTTAATAATAAAAGAAGTTTTATTTTACATGAAGGCTATATACTATTCATGGAAGTGAGAGTATAGCTCATGGTGTCCCTATTTGGACACGATTGTATTAAATTAAAAATAAGCACACAAAATTTAATCTAAATTTCAACAGGTCCAAATGTTGTAGTTTCATCATCTGAAGAGTCATATATCATTCTCCTATTCCGTTGTTTCTTAAAAGTAATAAATTCATAATCATCATCATCATTGAGTAGATTCATAGGAACATGTACACAGGGTATCGGCGGGGCATAGTTTGAATCATGGTGTTTGATGAAAGGAAAAGTAGGAATCGTATCCTGATCACATAATAGGTCACAAACAGCAATC
>Ga0115008_10003291_pt1 | contig 13364 bp, 13 predicted proteins | sample FraStrMetagenome_FD_87164 | JGI IMG/M metagenome (GOLD analysis project Ga0115008, IMG submission 87164) | Marine eukaryotic phytoplankton communities from Arctic Ocean - Fram Strait ARC3M Metagenome | ecosystem: Environmental > Aquatic > Marine > Oceanic | place: Fram Strait | collected...
AAGAAAGAAAGAAAGAAAGAAAGAGAGAGAGAGAGATCATTCACTGGCGACTGGCGACTGGCGATATCTACTGTGCGTAGTGCGTACAGCTTTGGCACATACCACATGCCATATATGTACGATTTAAGTGCGAATGAAGATAATAATGTGTGGAGAGTTATTAGTAAAAATGTAAGTGTGTACTATATGTTATGTAATTGATTCTGACTGGTGGGACTGGAAATGTTTTAGATAAGTGATAAAGTATATGTTGATAAGTATTCGGGTCGCCGCTACAATTAGTCCTGTTTTATGTTTGACACTTTATATATGAGTTCTTTATATCACATAATCTCATATAGAACCTCGACAAAATCTAATTTCATGAATCGCAAAAAGAATACCTTTATCTCATAAAATCGCCACAATCTGTGCCAAAAGAAAGAAAACGCAAAAAGAACTTTTCAACACGGTCAAAGCAAAGAGGACTCATCGTGAACTCTTTTTTGTATTAACAACACGATCGTTGTACGAATATGAAGGTTTCAAGATCATTTGCATTTGGGGTATGTTACGTTTTCTTTGCGGATGCGGTAATTTTGGAGAAAGAATTTAACATTGCCGACAAAAGCCCAAGTTTCTATCCAAGTGTGAGCATCGAAGTTAACACATTAGAAGAGATAGAGAGTAACCTTGCTCAGTATTTTGAATTGCATGACATCAATACGGCACGAAACGGTGGTGCGAGGGAGTTACCGAGTATGAACCCGTCTACTACTCCATCCAAAATACCAACAAGCACACCATCCGTCACTCCAATAGGTTTTCCTACAAGTTCACCATCAACAACTCCTTCTGAAACACCTTCAACAATTCCATCAAGTTTTCGTACAAGTACACCATCACAAGTCCCTTCTGTAGAATTATCTGTGGTTCCTACCTTCTCTGCGTCATTTGTACCAACGATCGCACTGAGTTCAAGACCAAGTTTGGACCAAAGTAATTACCCTAGTGTTAAGTCAATTGGCGAGCCTACAGCAATGCCATCTAATTACCAAAGTAATTATCCAAGCGTTAAATCAATTAGCGAGCCTACGACAACGCCATCAAATTCACCGTCAGTAATTCCAACGAATGTGCCAACAAGTACACCTTCGGTCACTCCAACGAATGTACCAACAAGTACACCTTCGGTCACTCCAACGAATGTGCTTACAGGCACACCTTCGACAACACCATCAAATGAGCTTACAGGTACACCGTCGACCATTCCATCAAATGTTCCAAGAAGTATACCATCAGCCATTCCATCTAATGTACCAACAATCACACCATCGACCATTCCAGCTGAAGCGCCGAAAAGTTCACCATCGACTACACCGTCGGTTACTTCTCAAGCACCTTCAACTATTCCTTCTACATTTCCGTCGTTTTCTTCATCAGAAATTCCATCTCTTTCATTATCCTCGATCCCAAGTGTAGCGACAACTTCACTTTCAACGAACACAATGAGTTCAACACCAAGTATGGACCATAGAAATTATCCTAGTACTGCATCAAGTTTTGAGCCTACGAAAATTCCATCTACGTCACCATCCACCTTGCCGAATCTCCCTTCTAATGCACCGATGTCTGTACCCACTAGAATTCCATCAATGAGCCTTTCAAGTTCACCATCCATAAAAATGACAACTTCGCCATCAATATCAAGCACCTTGGCACCTCAGCTTATTGCATCTGCAAAACCGATATCAGTGCAGTCCAATAGTCCGTCGTTACGTTCAATTTCAAATCAATTGAGTAGGTTGACACTAACATCCGTTCGTTTGACCGGTATTACGCAGTATATGGATGAGCAGAGCATCGTGCCTTTATTTGAATCAGAAACAAAAAAGTTCATAGTTGATTATATGTATAGAGGAACAACTTTGGACGAAGGGGTAATCGTAGAAATTGAAGGACTAGCAGTTCAAAAACAATCATTAGGGCCAAATTATTTGTACATTGAGTTCGTTATCTACGGAAACGTTTCCCCTGCTTCCAAAGAGACCGGGAAAGTATTCGAAAAGGCTGCGCTCAATGGTCTAACGTTTTACTTCACAGAATATGTAACTATGTTAAACGAGTCGGATGAGTTCTTCGATATACGTGAAATCGACGGCCCAAGTCTTTTGAATGAAAATGATGACGTAAATGGATCGGGCAGCGAAGACTCAGGCATAGGCACTGTAAAGAAAAACCTCGTAATAGTTTTTGTGGTGGGCTCGTTGGTAGTTGTACTAGTTCTCGCATTTTTACGTAACAGCAATAAAGAATTAAGGAAGAAGCGATGGAACCTTTACGAACCAAGAAAAGAATTACCAACGCACTGTTTAGCTGACGATACGATGAACGTAAGTATTAAATTGCTTAAATTAATTTTAATTATTGATCTAATATTTACATACACTTATGGCAGATCGAAGGAATTTCAACAACATACGATGATGATTCCGAGATGCCTTACGGCATCGATTTATCACCAGCGGTTCTACAGCAAGTTTACGAAAAAGAAAATCTGGTTACTTTAAATATCAAAAGAAATGTTTCTTTTTCACCTCACGTTGTTGCTAAATGTGAAGATTCCGAAGAGCAAATCGAACCAATGAAAAGTTGCGACATGAATGATGACATAGAATCCTCTCGTAACAATAACAACAGCATCGTCAAAAATAATGGTGAAAAAGAAAAGGAGGACGACAACGTAGAATCTTTCGAGGAAAGCAAAGAGCAAGAAGAAATACTTGGAGAATACATTGAGTTAAAATATTCAGATCCTGACTTTGAGGATGAAGGAGACGAGGCCGACGGTGTTGATGATCTTGTCGGCGAAAAGGTGATGGAAGAGTTCATGGCTTCACCCATGCCTCCGAAAGTATTCGCGATGAAAAGCGAGGGTGAAGCTGGTATCCAGGTGCACCAATTGAATCAGGTCAACAAAAGTAAGCGAAAACATATGAATCAAAGCGAGGATGAAGAGAATAATGTAGACGAGCAGGAAAGTATTAGAGGAGAAGGTATCGAAAATGTTATTGGAGAGAACCAGGAGGTATCTAAGGTCCCTCATCTAATGAAGTCCCAGCCATCACATGATACAGGAGAACGGATGCAAATGACCCAAATGGTCGGAGGACAATACAACACTGAAGAAATTTTACCTACAATGTCAGAAGGAAGCGATGCACTGCATTTGTGCCAAACTGAAGACTCATCGACGGTTTTTGCTGAAGTCAATCCAACAATGTCTAGTATGACTGATTATGATTTTGGTGGTAGAGCTTCAATAACCAGGTATAGAGACCCCGAACCAAAAGTAAGAGAGCAACTGATTACAGTCCGTGCTCCTAATGGTCCTCTGGGGCTCATTATAGGAAGCACACCACATGGGCCAATCATCCAATTGATTAAGGCCTCTTCTCCACTCCTCGGCGAAGTGCATATTGGTGACATAATACTAAGAGTTGATGAAATAGTGACAGATAGAATGTCAAGTGCGAAACTAACAGGAGTAATGACGGCGAAGAGAAATCAAAGAGAACGAAAGCTCCTCCTACTTCGAAAATGATTCGGTTAGTTGGACCCTACGACATATGTGATTTAGAGCGCTAATTTTTTGAAAATTTCCTAAGCCTAGATTACTGCTCATTTTGAACATTGAATGTGATGGAGTATAGGAATCTCATCCGCTAAACTCAATTCTAAAGATAACACTTTATCTTGTATAGCTCAACTTGGTTACGACCATACTGCAACAATAAAGAAATAAAGAATATACTTCGAGGAGAAAAGAAAATGATTAGGAGGAGAATCCACGGAGGAATTCAACTTCATGTCACTACAAAAATATTGATTTCTCGTACAGGCAGAAAAAAACATGAAGGTATCTTCAGATCATATATCAATTGCCTTCATGATAAGTACTCGCCCGAAAATTTTCACCTCCTGTTTTTCGCTCAAATTCGTCAAAGAAATCATTCAATTCCTCCTTCTTCTTTTCCTCCTTTGTCTTTTCAGCATTCTTTGACGATACAACACTCGTTTCTCTTATCCTGGAAGTTTTCCGTTCAAACTCGTCAAAGAAGTCGCTATTTATCACAGATGAACCGTCGGAGAAAACCCATGTAGTTCCTTTAGGTCTACCTTCCTCTAAATTTGAAAACACCTTTATTGGATCTGTACCTGGAAGACGGTTTTTAGTGTTGACATCTCTGTCACCGACGTCTTCAATTACGTGGCAGAGCCCGTTCAATAAAACGTACTTCTGCTCGTCTCGAAAATTTTCGTCTATGAAAGGTTTAAAGTGCCGATTATTCAAAAGATCTTCGCAGGATGGCCTTCTTTTCTGATCTTTCTGCAAGCATAGATGAATAATTTCGCGAAGGGACTTCGACCACTACATATCACTAAGCATTTTAGTGATAAAACGATTGATACCCTATGTCCGTCAAAGATCTTACCTTCCTCTCATACTCCTCGTCGTCATTGTACGTCTCAAATGAAGGCGGATCTTCTCCGATTGTCATTAGGAGGACTTTCATTGGTGGATACATGGCATAAGGTGCGAAACCTTTACATAACTCGAGAATGGTAATTCCGAACGACCAGACGTCGGCTTTGTAATCGTAACCATTCACCTGTTCCATCACTTCAGGTGCCATCCAGCATGGCGTTCCAACAAAAGTTTTTGTATTAGATCTACTCATTTCAGCGCTCGTTAACCATCCGCTGACGCCAAAATCAGCGATTCTTACTTCACCAGATTGGCCATCAATCAGGATATTACCGGCTTTAATATCTCGATGAATATGTCCATTGTCATGAAGATATTTCAACCCCAAAAGAGCTTCATGTAAAATATAATTAATATGTGCCTCTGAGTCAAGTCCTCCAGATGATCTTTTTTGTAAAACCCGTTGAGCATTAATACACCGTAGGGAGCTTCCCTTGGTGCAAAGTTGCATCACTAACCAAAGATCTGATCCTTGAACGAAAGATGTGAATGATGTCAAGACATTCGGATGAGACGTTAGTCGCATAGTCTGCACCTCTTGCTGAACATCTATACAATTGCAATAAAATAAAAAGTAAGTCTCAATGTATAGAACATTTTCCTTTCGGTTTAACGTATTCAGTAAATTACTTATGAAATGCGTGATAACAACTTCCAGTCCAACCAAATACAAAAAAATCGTCGCAACTAACCCATCGCAATTCCAACCACCATGCTAGTGGGATAGATTCCAACTCTTAACGAGCTTCATACGTCGGTAAGAATTATTTTGCATCAACTCACCCACAAAGCTAGAAGTTGACGAGCCGTCGAGATCCAAAACCTTTATCGCGCACAGTTGGTCATCCATTTCGGAACATTTTGCCCGATAGACTGTCGCAAAGGCCCCCTTCCCGATTTTCGCTTCGATAACATAGGAGCTTGCAGTCGTAGGCCAGGAAATTTGCTCCATTATTGCGATTAAAGAGAGTGCTTGTCAGGGACATGCTAAAGCAGGAAACTGAAAACTAATAGGTCTTCAATATCAACAATATACTTAAACTGAATTATTGATTGTGTACGAATGAAGGCTAATTTGATGACAATATGGTTACAAGCACGTTAAGGCATGTATGATTTCACCAGAACGCTAAAGAAAAACTACTAAAACAGAGCGAGGAGGATAAGACGAGTGCAAGGTGCAAGATATTATCGAAGATCATCGTGGTAGTGTCGAAGGAATCAATCCATTAAAACACCATGAGTAGGACAAGGATCGGATTATTCTCTTGTGGAAGCTCGTCATCTCCTTTTCACGAATGGATTTTTCTTGCAATGAATTTCAAAATGGGGCTTAAACTAATAAGATGATTCTAATGTAGCACGCACAAAAATACTTCGTGGCCTCTTAATCGCCCTTATTTTGAATATAAAGGGTTGTCCTAGCCAATATTGGAAGACATGATGAAAGCAATACCATCGTCCAATAATTGGTTTTGCCAAATAACTGCGCAAGAATGTTTGATATTTGTAAGTTAGATCGCAACGAATGTCAAACTTTATATGAACGCCACTGACATGAAGATATTCTAAACATCTATTTTTTCTCTACGATCATTTTCAAATACGAAACGATCATTGACAATGCGATTGGGTTGGAACCATGTGGAACAATAATATCGGCAACATTTTTGCTTGGCTCAACAAATTGGTTGTGCATTGGTCGAACAGTTGAATGGTATTGGTCTATCACCTGCTCGACGGTTCTTCCCCGCTCGCTTGTATCTCTAACCAAGCGCCTCGACAATCGCACATCAGAGTCCGTATCTACAAACACTTTGCAATCCATAAGCTCAACCAGACGAGGTTCCGAAAAGATCAATATCCCCTCTATAAGTATAATATTACGAGGCTCTTTCAGTTCCTCTACATCTTTCCGCATGTGTGTTGCAAAATCGTACGTAGGTATTTGCACTCCTTTCCTTTCTTTCAAATCCTTGACATGTTCAATGAGCAAATCCGTGTCCAAAGCAGATGGATGGTCGAAATTCTGCTTGCTTCTATCCTCCAAAGAAAGATGCGAGAGTTCTTTATAATAGTTATCATGAACAATGTAGGTACAGGACTCTTCTTTACCCAACGCCGCGTATATTTCTTGAGCCAGCGTAGATTTACCTAAACCAAAAAGATTGGGTGAGATTTGATAGATAACGAAGATAAGTCACTCATGGATAAGTCACTCATGGATAAGTTCCATGTGGACGTTGAGGAAACACCACCACTTTTACCAAAATCATCGGATTTATTGATCTGACCCGATAATATTTTGCTTAACCTCTCTCTAGAGAGAGAGATCTATCATTTCAAAAACCTTTGCGTGGTAATGCTGCAAACACTCACCTGCCCCTGTCCCTCCAGCGATTCCGATGACGAGAGGAGCCATTATAACAGTCAATTGTGATCTTGCAGTTCGAGGAGTTTATTTGTAAAAATGATGCGTTACACTGCGCTAACACCTTATTTCTGTAAAAAATTCTTCTTATTTTTAAAGAAAATGAATAGATCTGTCACTGTTTTATCACGATTCATAATGATGATGTGTTGTCCAAAAAATTTTACTCCGAAATAGATAAAGAGCTGATTGGCCAAACGTTCGCAACCTTTTCTACGTTCTACGTATACTCGTATATAACGTAGAAAAGCCCAGAACGCGTTTCGGTTTCTATGGATAGGTGACATACGAGATACGATCGACGAGCGTACGAGTACTCGTATGTCACACAGACTTGTACGTTCTACGAGCTACGAGCGTATGTACTATGTACATGGACACGACGTACGAACATACGCGAAAACACAGACACTCTGCACCGGAAAAACAAACCTAACCTAAAACCTAACACATGTGCAAAGAGGGTGTGTTGAAAAAATTAAAAATTAAAAATCACCACTCACGTCAACGCAGCAAACAGCAAACAGCAAACGGCAACAACGGTGCTGCTGTGTAAAAACTGTCTCTGCTCTCTGTTCTCTGCTCTGCTCTGCTCTCTCTCGGGTGGAGAGACGGAAACCTTACCTAACATTGACACACAGCAATAGAATCCTTCTTCACAAACCATGACCACCTCGAAACGCACGCAGGATTACCTCCGCGCAGCATGCACAGGCCTGGGGTTTGATCTGGGAGAGGTCTGGTGGACATCTATTGGTAAGCATACACACATAGACACAGAGTATATGCATATGCATCATGGTCATGTGTGATCCATCTTCTGTTGTATGGAGGTGGAGGAGGAAGAAGGGCAGCAGTTGTGGTACTGTGTTAGCTGAATGATTGTTGTTGTGACGTTTTGGGATGATAGTTTCAAAAAGGAAATTAGATGCCATTTATGTATGCAATTAGAGGATTGGTTGTCAAATGTATGTATTATGTCTAACGATCGTTATTTGTGATTCTTGGCTTGTCACAGGTGGTGGTGGTGGTGGTGGTAGTAATAAGGAACAACGAATGTGGACATCTCACAATGAGATTGGTGATACTGCCTTTGATGCGCCTTTGCATTTTGCTCATTTGTATGCTTCCGATGAGTTAATGAAGATGACGCAGGTGGATTTGCTCCGACCAGCTCATGAACGACAACATGATATAGGTGGGGATCAGAGTGGTGAAGGGTGCGATGAGAGTGGAAGTTATATTAGAAATTATGATAGAAAGGCGGCACAGCAACAACAGGTTCATGTGTTATCGCCGCAACTGGTTCGATGTGTTGCACGAGGCGGTTCGGAAGGAGCTGTTATATGGGCAAATGTTATACCGGGTCATGGATATGAATGTATGTTAGACGCTATGCGGAGGAGAGGTGCGACTATGGCGGATACGAGTCGGAAAAAGGTTAACTTCCAAACCGCAATTGGAGTTCCGGTTGTGTCGGATTCCGTATCGGGAAGAATATGTGTCTTAGTCATGTATGCACGAAATCGGAAGCTTTGTCTTGAAAAAGCTTCCGAAATTGCGGTTATGCGGTCCTTGCTGCGCATCCCTAATGGCACTTTACAGGTTTTTGTACCTGAGGATCAAGGAAAAAAGAATGACGAGTTCTGCGAAACACGGAGGATTATGGTACGTTGGTTTGTCATGAGAGATCCCTCGTCTATTGCCGCAGCTAGTGAAATAAATCAAACTACGGAGGGTGTATTTTTTGATGATCGAAAACCGGAACCATTAGTCGAAGAAGTGAAGTGCGACGGAATTTCTATGCCGGTGATTTTGGTGGAAGATGGGGGGAATAATGGAGCTACCATCGTGGTTGCCGACAATAACAATCCAGTCGTAGACGTATATGAAGACGGAAACAATGAAGTTTGGAACTTTTTGAATAACCCGAACGATACGTTCAATTTCACAACTGACTTTATGAACGAATCGGCGAGCGCACCGATGAACCATGAGTACTGCGCCTCTGAGAATCCTAAAAATTCTACATCGGTGTTGAGGAACGTATTGCCCTCTTCTCCCTCAGCCGCTGCAGCTGGTTTCAGTGATGGAACTTATCCGCTCTCGGGTGGAAGCGCTGCCTCAACAACTTTACCGCAATCTATGCAGAACGGATCTTTTGCACGTTTGGAAGAATTCGCTCAATCCTTTTTAGCAATGTCTGTATTTGATCTGGCAGATATTTGGATTCCATTACCTGGTGCAAATGATATGATGCTAAGTCACGCCGCAACGGTCGCGTGCGATCATATGAACGAAGACTTCATTTCATTTCATTGTTTGAATTGTATGGTGAACATTCATGCGTGGGACGGCTGTGTCGGTCAAGCATTTTCATCCGCTAACCCGGTATGGGGTACGGATCATGCCACGATAGTGGATTTCAATCGGGCCGTACTTTTCCATCAGGCGAATATTAAAACGGCGTTCTCGATGCCGATCTTTGCCCGAGGTCATAAAGTTGCGGGACAAAGTCCGACTTGTATTTTAACGTTTTATAGTCAAACGCACGTTGATCAAAATCAACATGTTATAAGTTTCATGAATCAAACACTAAATACGCTTTCGAGTGATGCTACTTCTGGTGGTTTGTCGTCAATTGTACCTAAATCGGACGACAGCGATCAGAAACCACCTGCCAAAGTAGCACGCATAGACAAGGCTTCTGTGGTAAGTTAATGTGTGGAACATTATATTCGAATGAGCATAATTTTACATTTTTTAAAAGGGTGTAAGGTCTAGCAATGGGTTGCCATCTATGTCATCCAGCACTTTTGCTGGGAACGCAGGTGTATCTAATGGGCGCGTGGATAAGTCCATTTCCGAACTAACACTTCGAATTCTGGGCGGATCGAATAACTTTATCCAGCAGGTTACTTACCAAAATTCACAGGGTTTCTCTGCAAATCAAAATATGCGAAATCTCGTGCATATGACACCGTTCCTTCGTGGTAAAGATACCACTAGCCAATCATTGATGCAAGATAAGCTCATATACAGTGTCATATCTAGCAACCAAAACACAAGGTCGGATCAAAAACTAAACGAATCTGAAAATGATAATATCATAAAAAATAATGTTGGTACAGCGCTGATTCGAATTTGCCGCATACAAGGATGTGACGATGCTTGCAACGGTCGAAAGCCATACTGCATGAAGCACAGCGGGAACAGGCTGTGCGAACGAGATGGGTGCATGAAGTGTGCGCAAGGATCTACACGATTTTGTATAGCTCACGGGGGTGGGCGTCGGGTGAGTCTTTAAAAAAATGTCGATGCGTTTGTTTTAGCACATGAATCCTAACCCTAGTTTTTTCGATAGTGCACCCATCCAGGATGCGATAAGGGAGCGCGTGATAGATATTTCTGTGCCGCTCATGGAGGAGGGAAACGGGTGCGTAATGCGTTTATTCTTCATGGATGTGATAAAGGAATTATTGCATTTTCTTACAATGACTTTTTGATAGTGCACGCAACCCGATTGTAGAAAGTCGGCGGTCGGTGGGTCGAATCTCTGCACAAGTCACGGCGGCGGACGTCGCGTAAGTATTTTCTCACAAATTATATTGACTGCGACGTATCTCATCACTTATTTTTCCTACTTGAACTGTGATAGTGTCAATTTGAGGGCTGCACGAAGTCAGCACAGGCATCGACGATGTTTTGCGTGAAACATGGTGGTGGCAAAAAATGTATCACGCCTGGATGCCAGAAAGTTGCTCGAGGGCGCACTAACCACTGTGCTGCGCACGGTGGTGGAGTAAGATGTTTGATGGATGGATGTAATCGAGTTGCGATTGGCAAACGACAATTATGCCGAGCACATGGACAAGCTGCAAAGCAGCGTGCAGCTGCGAATGCGGCTACTCAGGTTACTTGTCAATCGTCATCGAAAAAATAACGAGCTACCTACGTCAACAGCAGATCTGTACAGAAAATATTAATTTCATGTAAATATTAGCTTTTTTAAGAATTTAGAATCAAATTAATCACTAACGATATAAGTACTCCTCTTCAAATCTAGTAAACGAGTTCTAAATTATGCGACATGCAGTTTGCTCCTAATAAAAAAATTTGTTGTGAATGGAGAGAAGTTGAGGCAGAGACAAAGTCGGATAGTCGAAAGATTTGACGGAGTGAGCTCTTCGTTTGCAATGCAAGTAAGCATCGTCATTCCAAGTACACGTTTTTTGGGTTACGAATCCCAAATGCAAACGAATGGGTTCCACGGATGATATCGAAAATTATTATTAATGAATGTACCGTAATGAAAGCAAAAATCTTTGATGTGGGAATAGTAACAACAGTACCTACGACCAACCAAAAAATATCAACTGATACTACTAAAGCTCCCATGAAGCTATTCAAGTCTTTCAAACACAATTGACTACTTTGCCTAAGGCGATGCAAGCACAGAATTCTATTCAAATACAATCAAGCCTTAATCCAATTTAACTATCCTACAACTTCATCATACAAAATATGATAGCTCTTACTCGTATGACTTAATTAGGGTTCATCCATAAATCAGAAATTTTATTCAAGTCGCGATTTCGTTTCTTTTCTGGGTAATTGAAAAAGAATTGCCTTTCAACTTTCTGTGCAATGATGTGTGCTATAGAGAATAAGACTAGGGTTATTCTCGTTACTAATGGATTCATTTTCATAGGCATCTTCGCAATTGAGGCAATTTTCAAAACATTCAACAATGATACAAATGAAATCATTACTTTTGATAAAAACTTGATTCGTTTACAGTTGCTCACACATTTCAAAGAATCAGGACATATTTTTGTATGCTGCTCGTATCTATCTAGGGTAAATTTTCTTGGTGGCGTTGCCTCGTTGGATGCATGTAAATACCTCTTGATAGATTTTTCGCGATTAGGGATCAAATGAAGAGTTTGATCAAAGAAAGAGCTCACTCGTTGTTGGAGCACATCGGTCGGTGAGCGGTAAACGAAAAGATTTCGGCGTGTTCCAGGATTAATAGAATTTGAATGATCTCCCATTACTTTCTTTGATAAATTCTGCGCCTCATTTTCCAAAACATATTTTTGTTGTGTTGCGAGAAGATGGGTATCTTGGTCCAAAAATTTGAGTATGGCCAAAGCTCCAATCCAACGAGGTATGCTAAGTTTTAAATCTGATATCAAGCTCATCAATAATCGAGACTTTCCAGTACCTATCGGCAATATCCAAAATTGTATTTGAGAGAAAACACTCCCATCGGAACGAATACGAGCCGTCCGGATATTTGTCGGCGCATTAAAAGTTATCGTCCCAGTCAACGTTTCTTGGTCTGCACCTTTCTTTCTAGTGCTAGGATTTTTCCTTCTGCTTTTATCATATTTTAAAACTTTTTCAACTGCACTTACTTGCCCCCTCAATATCCACCCATTGTCGAAAAAGCTTTCGGTCAAATTGTAAGGATTACCTTTACTTGCTGTATACAGATCAAAGCCTGTATTTTGATGTGCAAATAAACCATGGTCAGGATCCATAATATTTTCAATAAGCAGAGTCCAGTCAATAGGAAAATCTCGAACAAATGGATTAATCATCTTGAAGCCAGGCTCATCCAACTCTGGAACTCGAGGAGGAGGTGGTACCAATAACGCTTTCTCAAGGTTACCACCGGGGAATAGCCATACAATATCTTGCTGAATTAGAATTGGAACCGAAACTCCATTAGTAAGCGTTCCATATGCACGATGTGCATCACCACTAAACCCCACCGAACTCAACACTTGAGGGATCTCCACGCATGTCCCGTTTTTTCCATCGAAACTCCACCCATGATATGCGCATTGAAATTTCGGAATAGAACAGCCTTCCGTTTGACTTTCGATCACACGACCTTCCGACAAAGATGCACTCTTGTGAGGACATCTATCCAACAACGCGTACATCTCATCTTCCCCCTGGTTGTTCTTTACCCTGGTAATGACATAATCAACATCGAATAGTGTCACCTGCGTTGGTTTATTCAAGGGAATATCAAAAGAGAAGCTAACAGGATACCATTTATTGAGATAATCAAAATTCTCAAAGGAGGAAGGGTTTGAGGACTGTTCGACGACCGCGGTCGTAAACAACAACTTTGTACTACATGTATCAGAATTGGCTACGGTTCTTGAAAAGGATACAGGGGGTTTGGGTTTGGTTAGAAGAAACGAATGCACGAACCATGCGCTGTTGCTGGCAATGAAGAGGGTTACATACAAGTACAACATCAACAGTTAAATGTAATTTATGCAGTGATGAGGAGGTTTTTGTTCAAGGTAGAATGAAAACCATGCGTTATCATTTATGGACCAAGCATAAAGATTTTTACGTTGAGAACTTGGGTGATGAACCGCA
>Ga0115008_10003294_pt1 | contig 13360 bp, 12 predicted proteins | sample FraStrMetagenome_FD_87164 | JGI IMG/M metagenome (GOLD analysis project Ga0115008, IMG submission 87164) | Marine eukaryotic phytoplankton communities from Arctic Ocean - Fram Strait ARC3M Metagenome | ecosystem: Environmental > Aquatic > Marine > Oceanic | place: Fram Strait | collected...
AACGATATATCTACAAGCTTCCGAACCGGAGGTAATACCCCTGACGACCGTGTATAGTGCGTGTGCCAAATTCCGCAGGAAAAGGTTAGGACTTTTATAGACGTTCTACAGGTCTTTATCCCACTAAAGGGTGCTCTAATAAATAAATACAACCATTCATAACTGGCGTGCGCTTTGACACCACCTGTCCTGTCTGGAGGGGATTCTTTAGACACTACCAGGTCGGGTAATTACTTAGTAATCATTTTAGCTATTAATTAATACTCTTTTGGTGAAAACCAATCAAATTTATCAATCCATCGAAAATTTTCCCAAAAAATATAAAAAGTAAATTATTACAAAACAAGAGGTTATACAACTACAAAAAGGGAAATATTACAAAACAAGAGGTTATACAACTACAAAAAGGGAAATATTATAATAATCAAATAATTTTTAAATACTCTTTAGGAATATTACCATCTATCAATCTAGGTTTTAAATCGACAAAACTTCGCTTTAAATATTTAGATTTAAGTCTCCAAGGTATTTGTTTTACTTCATGTCTATCAGCCCAATGACTAGTAGTATCCGCAGAGAGATATCCTGCACGTCTTTTTTCAATTATTTCGGGGGTCTGTCTACTTTTGGGAACATAGGTTATGTAGGCGGTAAGTCTATTTATTTCCATAATTTTTTTTGTCATGTGAGTGTTTGCGTGAATAGTTTTTGAATTCCAGAGAACCAAGCAATTAGCAGGAATAAGAAGTTTAAAAGCATTATGGTAATGAGGGTCTGCCTTATCTAACATTACCCAATCTACTTTACCAGGAAGCGTTATATGAGTTTTATGTGATTTAGGAACTACTACAAAACCGGCGTCTTTTTCAGAAACGGGCATTAGATTTACAGAACCTTGTATAGATAATCTATCGTCGGAAGATCTTTGGTCCTGATGTAACCATTTTACGGATTTTTGTTTTTTAGTAAGGAATAGACTCAAACCATCGTATGATGTGGCCAATTCATCAGTATTGAAAATCATTTTGAAAGGTTTTTGAATTTTAGAATTTATTCTTAGTTTCCACATAGTTTCACTTTGCCCAAATCCATTAAATACGACAGAACTTTTACACCAAACCATTGGAGAATTTCCTGGAATCCAAGTGGAAGTATTTTTCCAGTCAAATTTTGTCGAAACTGTTTTAAATTCTTCTTTAAAAGTCTCAACTATAACATCGTGTTCGGTATCATTTATAATATTTTTAATTACAACATATCCTTCTTTTTTCAAGTATTCCATCCAATTAGTATTAGTTATATCAAATAAAGTAGGTGTAAGTAATCCATATTTAATAGAGGGTTTCTTGGGGGTGTTGGAACTCATTTTAAATAATTAGGATATAGTATGAGTAAAATGTATTTGATATAATAACAATAGATGTTTAGTAATTATGTGTTGATTAATTTAATAGTAAAAATAAAAACAAATCAAATTTAAATCTATATATAAAAGTGTTCCATAAAAATAATAATAGATAAATATAAAAAACGATTTCAATCAATTAGGGTGATCAGTCCTATATGATTTTATCTAATACTTTTATAGACGTATTCGGTCTAGAAATTTTAAAGACTTTCCTTGTCCCGCTCAACACAAACCACTAAAATTTATATGTGCTAATTTTCTCAAATTTAATAATAAAACAAAAAACAACTAAATTGTTTATAGTTGTTTTTGTTTGACCTCTCTTTTTACTGTATTGTTTTTGTTGACCTCTCTTTTTTACTGTATTGTTTTTATTGACCTCTCTTTTTTACTGTATTGTTTTTATTGACCTCTCTTTTTACTGGTAAAATTTATACGCTGGTGATACTGCGAGGACGGGAGCGTGTGAAATAGCGATGCATGGATGCCTGCTTAAGAAAAGTGCTTTGTTCGGGTTCGGTCTTGATTTCAGGAGTCCAAAAGTGTAAATCGATGGGGTGGGGAGTTTTTTTTGCACCCACTCGAATTCGATGGAGGGCTTCGTCACTTGTTTCGTGATGTTTTTGTTCTCTAAAAAAGAGTTTGAACTTTCCACCATCTTCCCATATAACAAATGCCAAAATAGAGTCTTCTCCTTGGATTACCGCTTTTCCGTCAATTATAGCATCGGTCATATTTTCATATGCCGGGTGAGAGCGCGAGGTCCGGGTGTGCCGCGCCAAGTTCGGGAATTTTTCCCCCCAAGGGCGTTCTGTGTGTTTGGCGTTATCGTTGCGCTGGGAGTTGGTATTGAATAGGCGATGCCAAGGCATTTGATGGGTAAGAGTTGGTGAGTAAAGGCGTAAATTGGTGTGATTAATTACATACTCCTTGGTGAAAACTAATCAAATTTATTTGTAGCACCTAAAAATATATAGTTTTTGGAAAAATTTCCCCATATTATAAAATATGGGTGATAAATCATTAAAAGTGTTACTATATTTATGATCGACGTTTTAACACAGTACGTGGGAATAAGGTATATAAATAGTCATTCTATGGAAGTCCACTGCTATATGGTCCCTCGAATTCATCTAAATGCGTAATCCAATTATCGAACACTTTTCTATAAAAAATAATAGAAAAAATATAAAAAAAAACGATTTCAACCAATTAGGGTGATCAGTCCTATATGATTTTATCTAATACTTTTATAGACGTACTCGGTCTAGAAATTTTAAAGACTTTCCTTGTCCCGTCCTGACCGGACTTGAACCGGTGACCTCTCAACGTTGCGAGCGCTCTACCAACTGAGCTACAGGGCGACGAATAATTTATAGACATTATCCATGTCTGAGTAGGAATCAAACCGATACTCCTCCCCTCCGGTCGGGGCAACCAATACGTCGGGAATTGAACCCAAATCTCCCGATTCTCACACACGAAGGTGCGCTCTCTCGGACGCTTCACATCAAAAGCTACATATCATTAAGACTTTTAAAGACATTCTCAGGTCCCCCCTGTCGGATTCGAACCGACGACCGTTTGCGTTAGCAGATTGGACTTCCATCTGGTGTAGGTGAACAACACTATGTTGTATGTTGCGCCCTAGTACAGTTAAATAAAATTTTTAAAGACATTTCAAGTCCTAATGAGTTTTAAGACGTCTAAAGTCTTTGTAAATGCTCCGAGAATCGAACTCGGTTTTCCCATTAGGGTGTTTTGCCAATTATTACTAAGCATTGTGGTTATAATAGTGTTTTTTTACTAAATTCTACTGTTTAACTATCTACATTCCATCCATACTTTTTCAGTCGCAGAAGAAGTGATACGTAATCGAATGGTATGTCTACACCATGATCGATCGTCATGTGTTTCCATAAATTTTTCAACTCGGCAATTGACATATCACTGAATTTAGAATCTTCGGGTTGGGTCATCATGGGATGGGCGTCAACTGGGAGGTGATGTAATCGCTCGAGTGTTCTGTGCCTACGTCGCCCAGACGTAGTTGTTTGGCGTTGTTCCGTCGTCTTCCCAGAAGGTTTCGCGGCCAGTTCAACGCGCGCCGCTTGCTGCTGCCACCGCCGACATTGCCGCGGATTCTCCAAGTAGCAATAACCAACCCTCCCTGAATGCTCGAGTAATTGTGTCACTTTGACAATTTCCTCCCGATTTTCATCGAGTGTTCGTTGCCTGGATCGAATAGCATGTTCGCGTTTCATGAGCGCTACTTCTCGTTTGGCAAAGACCAATGATTCCGATTCTAGTTGCAACTCTGCCGTGTGGTTGGTTTTTCGCGCGATTTCAAGATCTTTCACGTGCTGCGTGTTGAATGTTCCGTCGGCGAATTCGGTGTTGAAATTTTGCGAAAGTTCTAATCGGAGCGTGTCCAATGTGTGCGATTTTTCTCGCGCTTGTTTCTGGAGAGCGTGAATGCGCTCATTGAGTTTCTGGAGACGGGGTTTCTGGAGAGCGTGAATGCGCTCATTGAGTTTCTGGAGACGTGCCTTGTCAGAGGAGCTCATTGTTTCCTTTGGTTCGAGTTTGATTGTAATTGGGTGATTAATAATAATATGTTAGTGGAAACCAATCAAATTTATTAGTAGTTAGTGTTTTTTCCCAAATATTATTTTTTTTGGGAAAAAACACTAACTACTAATAAATTTGATTGGTTTTATATCTACTATTATTAAGTAGACATAATTATTACAACCCAACGATTGCAAAGAACCAATGAGTTACGCAGACATTACCTCGGGGAAGGCGAAGGCAGGCGCCGTGGCAGCAGAGCAGCAGGCAGTGGAAGAGGCAAAAGCGCGAGAGATTATCGCGCACTACGAAAAGATCAACGCCGACACGGACGCCGAGATCGCAAAGTATCGTTCCTTTCTAAAAGGAAAGCATGCTTTGGTTGATAAAGTAGCACGTGTAGCAAAAGAATCCGAACGAGTTTACAAGTTGACCGAAGAAATAGCGGAACGCGAACGTATGGTGACTGATGTGGAGCAAGAAATTGCCGAATTGACACCCAAAATGGCAATCTTGGAGGACGCATGGCAGCAAATTCAGGACAAGGAAGAACTGGCAGACGAGGCGATGGAATTGGAGATGAAAATTCAATGGGCGCAGGAGCAACTCGCTGAAAACAAGGCCAAACAGACGAAAATCGACAAATCGTTAGTGATAGCCGTGAAAGTGGCGGAGGAACCAATCGCAACACTCCCACAGGATATTACAAACGGTTCAATCTGGGCGTGTGGAAGAGACCTTTTTGGTATGAAATTGTCGGAGTGCCCGATTGACGAGCGCCTACGAATGGACCGTTACGAAAACTACCAGAGACGTTCTCGTGGAGCGTTCGGTGGGCGCCCAACACCCAGACCAGGTAGAACATTGGAAGAGACGATACATTTGGCATGGGGGACACATGTTGATAAGTATTCGGCACTGGATTTCGCGACTCATGTACGGAATACATTGAGATGGAAAATAGACGAGTGAAAGTAGATAAATAAAAGAAAATAGTTTTTTTATTGTTTTGGGAGTATTTTAATAAGTATATAAGTAAAAGTAAAAGTAAAATATAGACACTATTCAAACCACTATATTCAACTGGTTTAAATATGGTTACTATTCAAACCACTATATTCAACTGAATATTCGTCCTAAATTATGAAATATGGGTAAATTTTCCCAAAAATATATAGTTTTGGGGTTCTACAAATAAATTTGATTGGTTTTGACCAAGGAGTATGTGATTAATCAAACCAATTTACAACTAAACCAATTTACAACTTTTAACAGTCTAAAATGTCCATCAAAATTCAAACTCCCGTTGAAGAACTCACCACCAAACTCGCTCAGGGGTTGGTGTCGCACTTGAAGGATGATTCAGAGGTCAATCTTGAGGAGGTTATTGCGCCGATTGTGCGTGATTCGGCGGCTGTCAAGAAAGCGCGGAGTATTCCAGACCCAGAAGATCGTTGCCACGCTCGGACGTGGGGTGCTGGAAAAGGACCGCAGTGTGGCAGTAAACGACTCGATGGATCGCGATTTTGCAAGCGTTGCCACGGTCCTTGGGCGGAGAGTGGTTCGGATAGCGATTTCACCCCTACTTGGGTGGCGGTGAAGGACGATGAGGGGGCTATTGTGAAGTGGCGTCACGCTAAAAAGAGTGAGGGTCTGAAATGGGGTCTCTTTTGCGATAAGGACAACAACGAACTCAAGCCCCAAATTCTTGTTGATGGGAAATTGGTTGTTCGCTGGAATACCGAGTGGACCAAGAACAAAACCCGCGAACTTTTGGAGGCAGGTCATGAATGGCATGATGGTGTTTGGGAGACCAGCAAGAAAGGTAAAACCACCAAAAAGAGTCGTTCCTCCTCTAAAAAGAATAAAACGCGCGCGATGTCGCCCTACCAAGCATTCGTCAAGGCCCGTCAATCGGCAATTAAAGCACGTCTCCACTCCGAAGCGAGCGATGGGACAACTATCCAACAGAAGGACGTGATCATCGCTGCTGCTGAGGAATGGCAAGCGATGAAGGCCGCTCGAGCTGAGGGCGAGGCGACTGCTTTTGAGGAATACCAGATCCTATCTGAGATCGACAAGAAGCGCCACCACGAGGAGCTAACGGCGCGCATGCAGGCGGAAATATCGGAGGAGGTCGAGGAGGAAACCGAGGAGGAAACGGTTGAATCTGAGGTGAAAACCGAGGTGGAGGAGGAGGTGAAAACCGAGGTGGAGGTGAAAACCGAGGTGGAGGAGGAGGTGAAAACCGAGGTGGAGGAGGAGGATGAGATCACCGAGAAGGACCTGGTTTTCTTCCCAGAAGACCACCAATATCACGAGTATCGAGTTATTAACTTGAAGACCCGGGAGGTTTATCCTATGGACGAGGGCGAAATTGACTCGGATAGTCCAATCGAGGGAATTAAAATCAAGAAGATGCTTATTACGAGATATATCAAGGCAGGACTGCGGGCGGATATCTTTCTCGCCGATGATGAGTAGACAAAGGTTATATATGAAAAAAAAAGAAAAAAAAAAATAAAGAAAAATAAAAATACTCTTTATTTTTATTTTAATTCTTTGCTTTTGCTTTTGCTTTTGCTTTTGCTTTTGCTTTTGCTTTTGTTTTTAATTTTTATTTTCATTAAGAATTAAATATATCTATATAATATAAATGTATAATTCAATCATAAATCCAAATACAGGGCGTAAATGTTCCATTAATAGTAAATTAGGAAGAAAAATCTTACAAAGATATATTAATGAGGTACAGGAGGGAGGGAGTGCCTGGAAGAAATACGAGAAAAAGAAAAGCAGTGCTGTCTACGCGGCATGCCAGCGTGTACAGGAAGCAATGAAAAAGATGGGCGTTGTCAATTCCCAGGGACAAGCGGCACTCAACTTATTAAAAGATATCGTAGGAAAAAATATGAAAACCGCAACTAAAAATGGGTTTAAATACACATGGCATGCGCATCTCGGCAGCGTTACCAAGGCCAACGAATTAGCTGATATATTAGAGCAACGTGTGACAGCATCAAAAGCCGCCGTCGAACCTATCAAAAAATTTTTGGAAATTGCCGATGTTCCTCTAATAGAAGAAACAGAGGTTGCAGTTGCTGTAGAAGAGCACAAGGAGGAGGGTGGTCCAGAAGTTTTATATATAGAAGATATACAAGAAGGTCAGGAAATTATAGCTGATTTACACGAAGCTGCCCAAGAAGATGCCGAGGAAGAGGGTCGAGAGACAACAGTAAAACCAGAGACAATATTAGCAATAGTGGATCTAATATCAAAAAATCCAGCTTTGAAAGCAAATCCAGAACAAATTAAAGCGGAGGCACCTGCTTTAGCAGAAACAGTAGACCTGTTAATTGAGTCCGAGATGATAGATGAAATAGAACCAGTAGCAAAAGTAGCAGCAGGAAATGTAAAAGTAACAAAAAATTGGTATTGTGTAAAACCATATGAGCCTTCGGCTGGGAAGGGATCACGTGTAAAATCATGCAAAAAATTATTAGCTACACCGGAAGATTGTAATGCGGATCATTGCTCGGTTGGTTATAACGGTCGTCAACTGTGCATGGACAAGTGCATGCAACGTTAAATTCAAAAAAAATTATTTTTAAAAGTATTTCTAAAAATAAATTTGATAATATTTACAGAAACTAATATAAAATAATTATATTAAAAGATACAAGAGAGAAAATGAAAACATACGCGGAACTAATGGAGAAGGGGTGGGTATCAGTGGAAGAAATGTTGTATTGGTTAGAAGAGCGACGTGGGAAGCAGACGAGTAAAAGGAAAAACAAACTGAAAAAAAGCACCGGTAAAAAGCGTGTAGTAGATAGCAGTAGAGTGAGGATTTAATAGATAAAGGTTTTTTTTTAAAATATCCCCCACCTGCCAACTATATTTTTTGGGAATATATATATCTGTGGAATAAATTTGATTGGTTTCGCCCATCCACTTATTATTAATCAAAAGTAATTAAACGAGAGAAAGTCAAAACAAACCAAATGTCTTTGTCGTGCCTAAGTCATGTGAAGCGGAATGGGGATTCGAAAGAGCGCCCGAGCGTGTCATTGGACGTCCAAAAATCCACATTTAAGGTAGAGCACCAAAATGTCCCATTGAGCATGCACGATGTTCGCAATTTCCTCCTGATGACCTACCGTGAAATTTTCAAGAGCAATCCCCAAATCGAAGCACTGTTGGGGGCGAGTGCTGAAGAATTGGCGACTGCTACAGCGGAACAAGGATTTATGGATGCTGGGATTAGTTTTGGGGGGTGCATGACTTGGAATGAGTGGAAATTGTTGCTGGACGGTAATGACATTATTCATACTGATGGGTCTATTGAGATTGGCGGAAAGTCTCGTGCGCCGATTAGTTCGGTGATTTATGAGAGTGAATATCCGCTTTGGGATGGAGAGTATGATGATGAGGGTCGCCTTTGCGGTGGAGAGTATCGGGACTTTCGTGACGGGATGTCTCGTGAAGAGTACCGTGACTTTCACGACGTTTACACCGCGGCAGCTGATGCGGTTCTCGCTCGGGACGGGATGTCCCGTGAAGAGTACGAAGAACCTTCGGAAAACGAACTGAGCGTTCAGGCGGATAATGAAGATTCTAGTGATTTTGATGATCTGGAATTGGGTGAGTTTTCAGAGGACTCATACTACGAGCCCTCGACCCCTCCCCGTGGATCAAATGCTGAGAAAACTGGTCCTCCGGATATTATGCGTGAATATCAGGAGGCCAGGAGTTTCAGGAGAGGTGTTGGACGATTCGTGTTATTGGACTCGCACGACGATGAAATGGGTTCAAGTGACGACGAAATGGATTCAAGTGAAGATTTGGATATTAAGTCTATCTTGAGTCGCCTTGAACGCGAAGTGCCCTTTATTGGCGTGAAGGAATTCTCACACAATAAGGTTGGTCTAATCCTCAAACAATTGAGCGACTTGTGGGGATATGATAGCGTTTTCAACCCGAAAATCGCTGCTTTGGTCAAAGAGTATAAACTCGATGAAAAGGGTTGGGGGCATTTGGCAGAAAAGGGAAATGGTCACGTAGTAATTGATGTCGCGGAGGAAGAGGGTGAGGACGAAACTGACGATACTTTGGTGGCGGAAGACGACGGGTACACCCAATACCAAAGTTCATTTGGTTATGGAGACGAGTATGGATACTTTGAAGGAGATACAGGAGCAGGAATTTTGTATTGCGCGGGCATCGGTTCTCCGCGATAAAGTGTGAATAAGTAAGTAGTAGAAGTAGATATAATAAAATTTCGATTTTTATTTTATTTTAGTGTAAAGTGTTAATGATTATTACATTTTGGACGAAATTGATATTAATCCCAATGGCAGAATAAATTTGATGAATTTCGGTTATGTTGGGTGGATAACAATCCAACATAACATTATTTAAATTAGTTTATTGCAGTAGCGGACACAATGCAAACAATAGAAGGTGGACTTCGACGAACCAGTGTAAATCAAGTATACGACCATCTTGCGACAATGGTTATTATAGTCAATCCGCATGACCGTCAGTTGCGCTGCCAAAAAGCGCGGTTTCGTGGTTTCAAACCCTCCGAACTAAGGCGACGGAAACGAAAGGGGCAATTTCTAGTTCCTAGCAGCAGTGATCAAATGGACTGTGGTGCGTATACACCATATCATTTATATATGTGGCAGGACGAGCATTGGTGGAGGGAGCAGGACGCAGTCGAAGAAAGGTATGCCAATATGTGCGAAGAGAACCTGAAGAAAGAAGAAAACTTTCTATACCATTCAAACAAGAAACGTATTCGGCGTTTCGGGAAGGACAAGCAAAAGCAAAAAAAAAACAGAGCACGGAAGAGAGGATAATAAGTAGAAGTAGATATAATATAAATATAAAATGGAAATTTTATTTTATTTTACCGTTATACATTTTTGGTAAATAAACTTGATATGATAAATTTGATGAATGTTAGTATTATTTATCGATAATAATCAAAAACAAATCCAGTGCTTCAAATGAATGAAACTATAAAAAAAGCCCAACAAGCAATCGCGGAGGAGCGAAAGACCAAGAACAGGGAACACGGAAACTTGAAACGATATTTAAGTCAAATAAACGGTTTAAAGATGAGTGCCGAGCGTGTTCGCGGAAATATTATGAAGTCAAATATGCGTATAAAAGAGTGTGAGGTAATCGTGAAAGAAGAACGAAAAAAGGTGCGTGAAGAAAAGAGACTTTTTAAAAAAGTCCAGACGGAGGCAAAAAAAAAGGTGCGTGCGGCAAAAGAAGCACTTCGGAAAGTGGAAAAAGACAAGATCGCGGCGATAAAGTCCATTAAAGAGGAAGCGGCAAAAACCGCAAAGACTTTGACGGAGACTTTAGAGCAGACGGAAAAGGCTTTGGATACGGTGTGTATGGGGTCGTCTGAGGAGGAGGTTGTTGCCCCAATTCTTTCGCGAAGTGAACGGGATGGACCCATCCGGACATACCCTCAAATGTCAAATCGGCTTGAAAGACGGACAGTCCAAGAACGAGGTTTCCCAAAAGGATACAAAGGTCCAACTTGCTCCAAAACACGAAAATCGCCAGGATGCCAGAAAGTGCGGATTCTGGGAAACCCGCCAAAATTGGTTTTCAAAACATTAGACACAACAGATGATGGGAAATACCAGTGCCCGCATTGCGACTATAGTGCTGAAAAAAAAAATACATTACGAGAGCATTTCCAAGAACATTTCCGTCCATCATTTTCGTGCGGAGATTGTGGAGGGGAGTGGGCAAAGAGAGGTCCTTATAGTGCGCATTTCTTGTCAATGTGTCCGGATGGATGTGGTGCGATAAGGAAAATCAAGTATAATTGGGAGAATCATGTACAACGATGCCCACTTGTGATGGGAGACTTGGTAGAGAGGGTATAAGTAGAACTAGATATAATAGAAATATAAATAATAAAATCTTAATTTTATTTTTACACCTTTGAGAGCATTTAAAACGCCGATTATTCTATTTTAAAATGAATAATTTGACTTGTTTTTAATTTAATAGATAAATTAATAGTGAATTTATTTACTTTAACCATCTTAATTATTTCCATGAGCGTTTCCTTAGCATTCTTATTCTGATATGACATATGGATATCGTCGCACCAATTATAACCTTTTTCACCATTTTCATTTGTTAATTTAAAATTAAATGTAGAAGTTTGTAATATTTTTTGTGCCGGCATATATTTCCATATATCAACTAAAGCAGACTGATATTTTTTTTTTGTTGATATAATTTCATCTTTTTTTTTGATTAAACATTCTTCAATATTTGAGTATGTAATCTTCGTCAAATTAAGTTCATTTTCTGTTATATATTGTTTTTTTGGTGTAAGTATAAGTTCTCCATTTATAATTTCTTGTGTGTATTTATCAATATTAATGACGCGAATAACTTCACCCATATTTGTTAATGCTTAACTTTATTACTTCAAATTTCGTATATCAAATTTTAATTAAATAAGTCGGCGTTCTAAATGTTCAAAGGCGTAAAAATATATAAAATTAAAACATATATATAATTATATATAATAATGTCTTATTTATCTTGTTTTGAAAATGTAAAACGTAATAATGGTTCTAAAAGACCGGAAGCACCTAAATTAGAGAGAAAGTGTGTAGTAGCATTACAGTCTAATTATTTAAATTGTACGGATAAATTACAGTATTTTTGGGTGATTGGGGGGGGTAGTAATGAACTGGAATCGGGTCGTCCTTGGTTTAATCGTAAGAATAATTGCATATGTTCGCGTGAAATGTCGGGAATAACACTATAAATATAAGATGAGAGGAAAGTAAGAAAATAAAAATAAGTATTTTATTTTTATTTTATAAAAAAGAAATTGGTCTCACGGGGATTCGAACCCCGTCTATCAGTAAAACAAACTACTGATGTGCTGCCAGTAACACTATAAGACAGAAAAGAATTTTAGAGACATTCTAAAGGTCTATTACCGTATGTGGGACTTGAACCCACGACCACAGGATTAAAAGTCCTGCGCTCTACCAACTGAGCTAATATGGATGGCTCACCCAGGCGGATTTGAACCGCCGACATCTCGATTAACAGTCGAGCGCTCTAACCAAACTGAGCTATGGGTGAATGTGAAAAGTTTAAAGACATTTTCAAGTCTGTTTCCCACGCCGGGACTCGAACCCGGGTCGCCCGCGTGAAAGGCGGGTATCCTAACCACCTAGACTACGTGGGTTTAGAAAGTTTAGAGACATTATTAGGTCTGTAGGTCCCACGGGGAATTGAACCCCGAACTCCAGTATCAAAAACTGATGTGCTAACCATTACACCATGGGACAGGTGGCGGACCCAGGCGGATTTGAACCGCCGACATCTCGATTAACAGTCGAGCGCTCTAACCATGCTGAGCTATGGGTCCATTTGAGACTTTTAAAGACGTTCTCCAGGTCTACGGATGATGGTGGGAATCGAACCAACGACTACTGGTTAAAAGAAAAGTTTAAAGACCTTATTATGTCTATCTATCCACGGACGGGCTTGAACCGTCGACCTCCGCTTTATAAGAACGGCGCTCTAACCAACTGAGCTACGCGGAATGGGGACGGTAGAGGGATTTGAACCCCCGACCACCGACTAAAAAGATCGGCGCTCTTTCCAGACTGAGCTATACCGTCATGTAAAACTTTTAAAGACATATTCAGGTCTGCTGTGTGATGTGGGATTTGAACCCACGCGTGCCGAAGCACATCGGGTCTTAAATCCGACCCCTTAGACCAACTCGGGCAATCACAATTGAAAACTTTTAAAGACATTTATCAGGTCTATTACCGCATGTGGGGCTTGAACCCACGACCACAGGATTAAAAGTCCTGCGCTCTACCAACTGAGCTAATGCGGATGGGGACGGTGGTGGGTTTCGATCCCACGACCACTGGTTAAAAGGGACCAGCGCTCTACCAACTGAGCTACACCGTCATGTGAAACGTTTAAAGACATTTTCAAGTCTGTAGGTCCTACGGGGAATCGAACCCCAAGCTCCAGTATCAAAAACTAGTGTGTTACCATTACACCATAGGACATGGCTCACCCAGGCGGATTTGAACCGCCGACATCTCGATTAACAGTCGAGCGCTCTAACCAAACTGAGCTATGGGTGAATGTGAAAAGTTTAAAGACATTTCAAGTCTATTACCTCCTGAGGGACTCGAACCCTCAACCCCCAGATTAGAAGTCTGATGCGCTATCCATTGCGCCAAGGAGGATGGTGCGTGATGTGGGATTTGAACCCACGCGTGCCGAAGCACATCGGGTCTTAAATCCGACCCCTTAGACCAACTCGGGCAATCACGATTGAAACTTTTAAAG
>Ga0115008_10003295_pt1 | contig 13360 bp, 10 predicted proteins | sample FraStrMetagenome_FD_87164 | JGI IMG/M metagenome (GOLD analysis project Ga0115008, IMG submission 87164) | Marine eukaryotic phytoplankton communities from Arctic Ocean - Fram Strait ARC3M Metagenome | ecosystem: Environmental > Aquatic > Marine > Oceanic | place: Fram Strait | collected...
CAACGAAATCAGGCCTAATAATAATCAGATTTGGCGTTCTCCAATGGGATCAGCACAACAAATCCCAACTGTCGGATGCCGCAAGCAGAGCTGTTCTGCGCTGGCCGCATATGTCGACGTTGGTGAGGATGCTTACCGTGACGTTGCGTCCATGGACGAATGGGCCACGGCTTGTGGTTGTCAGAAGGCCGATGGATTTCAGCTCACGAGCGAGGAAGGTCCTCTTGGTCTGGACTTCAGCGTTATGGCGACGGCAGACATGACCGAGGGTAGCCCAATACTCTTCGTTTCGAATGAAATGATCTTTGCCAGCAATCAAATCGAGCAGGAGCTTGGTTCATATGTTCAGGAGGCCCTGGGTGTCCTTAGTAGGTTGAGCGACGATGAAGACTTCGAGTTGAAGCACATCCAGTCTCACTTTTACCTGTTTCTCAAGATTCTCATGGAATACGAAAAGGGTGACCAGTCGCCGTGGTTCCCTTGGCTGAACTCGCTTCCGAGGATATACTACAATGGTGCCTCGATGACTCCGTAAGTCGGTCCAGTCAAACCGTACATCTTACACTCGCAACTTTTCAGCATGCAAATCAACATGCATTCCTACATGAACAACTTTTGTCTCACACGTCCTTCTCTTACTCGCAATTTTTATCACCACAATGGAATAGATTCTGTTATGAGTGTCTACCACCCCTGATGGGATCACTCGCAATGGGCGAAAGGGTAAAGTTCATAAACTTCTGCCAAGCAGTGAAAAAGGTTGATTTCATCAGCGAAGAAACCACAAGGAACATTCACAATAACGACGTAATAAAGTGGGCATTTCAGGTGGTTACTACTCGCAGCTTCGAGGGCGATGACAACGTGTCGAGGATTGTGCCCCTTGGAGACTATTTAGACCACAGTGCAGATGCCGAGGTGGCGATGAACTTTGATGGGGGGGGAAATTGTGTTCCTTACACTACAATGGATGTTCGTTCGGGATCTCCATTGAGAATCTCTTACTGCGGCCCGACCAACCCGTCGTATATTTTTGCTCGATACGGTTTCTTGGACGAGTCTTCGCCGGCAACATTTTGCAAAATAATGATTCCCAATGTGAGCAGTGAGTTGGTGAACATGGGCTACGACTTCAGTCGAATGCTCTTCTACAAAAATGGGCAGGTTTCGGAGGAGGTTTGGGACGTGTTGCTGTACCAGCATTTGAGTGAGGTCAATGTCGCTGTGAGAAGACAGCTTTATCAGGCTCATATGAATGGTGACATCGGTACAAAGAGAGCCATCCATTCAGAGTATTATCCACAGACTTTGGAGGCGCTTCGAAAGCATGTCGACGATTTCCTGGGACAACTCGATGATCTGTCTGCAAAGGCGGAGGGAAAGAGCGTCGCCGAGCACCCTCGTTTGCCACAAATTCTGCGACACAATGACTTTGTCAGACAGACGTTCCTTGCCGTCAAGGCTACTTTGTGATCGAGGGGGCGAGTGGTCGATATTTTAAAAACTTCAGCAAGCTACGTTTACAAACGACATTACTATGGACCCATTTGCTAAAGTCTTGCTATTTTCGGTAGGGTTCCATAAACTGGTAGGTGTTCGTGATCTTCAATTTCAATCAGTGGCAAGAAATGATAAGCGCTTCCTCCATCCACACACACAATAGCTCCAGTCACGTACGCAGCGCCTTCCGAAAGTAACCAACATACCGCCGAACTGATCTCTTCGGGAGTTCCGAAACGCTTGGCTGGTTGCGCCGGCAAGACCTTCTCGAGGAACATATCCTTGGCAGGACCGTAATTCTCAAAGCCACTCTCTGTGAATATAATTCCAGGTCGAACACAGTTGATGCGGACATCACTCTCCATCCACTCACTGCACAAAGTCGCGGTCATGTTCTCAATTGCCGCGCGGGCAGCTCCGCTATGTGCCATGAACGGCATGCCATTGCGATTCCCCAGCGTGATATTCACTATGCTTCCGCCATGATCTCGCATATAGTGTGTATACGCCTCTCTGCACATTACAAAGGTACCCTTCAAATTTGTATCAATCACTGCCATGAATCCTCGAGTCGACATCTCTTCCGCACTGCTGACGAATTGGCCGCCTGCATTGTTGACCAGCATGTGTAGACCTCCGTGTCTTTCCACCACCCAAGATATCAAACGGACAATGGCCTCCTCATCTCGTATGCTGGTCGATGGTGCCGCGGTTACCCTGCCCTTACAACCTTTGGGGAGAGACTTGTTGATGCTTGTCGCCGCCTCTCGGCACCTGGCCTCGTCTCGGCTGGCGATGACGACTGTTGCCCCGCAGTGAGCGAGTTCAGCGGCGATGCAGGCGCCGATTCCCGTTCCGCCCCCAGAAACGAGAGCTACCTTTCCTACAAACAGGTCATCGCGGAATACCGATCGCCACTGCTTGTCTTTTTGGTCGCTCGTCATGGTGCTAAACTGAACTGCAGAACGTTTTGCGGTAAAAAAGCAGCACGTGCGTGTAAACAGACAGCGGCAGCAGAGCACGAGGCGACTTCGCCGACTTCGCCGATCGATGTCACGGCATCGACGGATCGACGGCATCATCACGCCATCATCACGGAGAGGCAGAAGAGGCAGAGCTCCGTGGGCCCAAGCAGCGGCAGCAGGCAGCAGCTACTGAGAGCTCTTCCGTGGGCGCACGCACATTTCGCATCCAGGTGTACTCTAAGAGTATGTAATAGAGACAAAGCACACAAATGTCCACTCGTAGATGCACCGTTCCTGAGATATCAGTAGATGAAATTCGTGACTTTGTTCAAACACAGCGACAGCCATTTGTCATTCGTTGCGCCGGCAGAAACCTGGAAATCGTCAAGCGATGCAGCTCCAGAAGAAGAACTGCTGACGAGGAAGGTGTTGATACTGCTGACGGTAACTCCAAAGAGAGGATTGCCACCGGCATAGAATGGCTTGCGGAGCAAGCTGGGTCCACGAGGTTTCGCGTCTTTGTATCTCGACCAGCGCAGAAGCAGCAACAGCCACAGCAACAGCAACAGCGACCACAACAGCAAGGCACAGTTGTAGATAATCTCCCAGCAAGCACCTTCACTTTGGACGGCACCGACCATCCAGACGCTATTCTTACGACGTCCATGTCGACGGAAATGACGCTGGAAGAAATGATGAAAGATGAAAATTGGCATTGCCGATACATCGTGGAAGATGATCTAATATCAACTGACAATGCTACTTTGCAAAGTCTGGTACCTCTTCGGCCACCATCGCCTCTAATGCTGCAAGCCTATGGCAATGCTGATTCAGACGACCAATCCACTACCGGAACGTTGCGGAAAGTCAAACAGCGCCAATTGTTCGTTTCCTTCGGGCCATGTCAGACCCAGCTCCACCGAGATTGTTTTGATAACTTTTATGTGTGTGCCTTTGGCTTGCGTCGTTGGACACTGCTGCCTCCAAATGAATCGTTGGCCAGAGAGGCGGGAAGTGTAAGCGCATCCCTATCTCCATCTTCGTTGAGCTCGTCAAAAGGGATAGATGGTTCAGGTCTGGGCCTAGTAACAACGACATTACACGCAGGAGATGCAATGTTCGTTCCAGCCGATCATTGGCATTCAGTCCGAAGCGACTCGTCGTCGTCTGTTGCTTTGAATTGGTACTTTGAGCCTCTTTGAACGGATATGTAGCACGCTTATCTCTATAATATCTTATCTTATTATGTCAAAAGCAAAGTAATTAGCAATATCACGCAATTGCCGCGGATATAAGTCGTAGCCTATGCATGGTCTTACTCCTCATACTTCTTGAAGAGAATAGCGGCATTGTGACCACCGAAGCCCAGGTTGGTGCTCATGGCTCCCTTGACCTCCATCTCTCTCTTGTCATTGGGAACATAGTCCAAATCGCATTCCGGATCCGCGGTCTTGTAGTTGATAGTAGGAGGGACGACACTGTCGGCAATACTGCGGGCAATGACAACGGCCTCAAGACCACCAGCAGCTCCCAGGGTGTGGCCAGTCACACACTTGGTCGAACTGACGACGAACTTGCCATCCTTGGCGGTGGCATGATCACCAAAGACCGTCTTGATGGCCATGGTCTCGAATTTGTCATTGTAGTTCGTGGAGGTACCATGAGCATTGACGTAGTTGACGTCGGTGGCATCCAAACCGGACATCTCCATGGCCATATCCATTGCCTTGGCCAGACCCCGTCCCTCCGGCGCCGGAGTGGTAATGTGATGCGCATCGCACGAGGCGCCGTATCCCACCATCTCACAGTAAATCTTGGCCCCACGCTTCTTGGCACTCTCCAAGCTCTCCAGAAGGACGGTGCCGGCACCCTCACCCATAACGAAGCCACCGCGATCGGCATCGAACGGTCTGGAGCCCGATACGGGATCGTCGTTGGCAAAGGTCGCCATGGCCTTCATGGCACAGAAACCGGCGTAGCAAAGAGGGGTGATGGTGGCCTCGGTACCACCGGCGATCATCATGTCGACGTGTCCGTCGACGATCATGCCGTAGGCCTCGCCGATGGCGTGGCTGGCACTGGCACAGGCCGAGGTGATGCCGTAGTTCGGTCCGCGGGCACCGGTCTCGATGCCAATGACGCCCGAGGCCGTGTTGCCCAGAAGGGCGGGGATGGTGAAGGGACTGACCTTGGGCCGGCCAGGATTCTTGGCCAGCTTGAGCGTTTCGCGTTCAAAGGTCTCCATCCCTCCGAAGGCCGTGCCGACGAAGACACCGCACCGGTCCGGATCGGCCATGGTGTCGGGCGTGTCGCCGACGCCGGCATCCTTGAGGGTGAGGCGGGCACTGGCCACGGCCAGGTGGGTGTAGCGGTCGTTGGTTTTGGCATTCTTGGGATTGGCAAAGTGGTCCTTGGGATCGAACATGTCGTCGGGCACCTCAGAACCGATCTGGCAGGTATACGCCGAGGCATCGAAGCGCGTCACCTTGCCCAGACTGGACTTGCCGTCGACGCAGGCCTGGAAGAAGTCCTCGTGTCCGATGCCGCAGCCGCTGATGACGCCGAGGCCCGTGACGACCACCCTCTCCGCATCGGACTTCATGTACAGCGCGCCTCGCACGTTGCCTCTTGCTGCCCGTGCCGCGATGCCGACATGCACGCTGGACTGCCAGCTTCTCCCCTGAAGGGAGGAGAAGGCGGCAGCATTCGATACCCCGACGATGCACAATATTGCTGAGCTGAGCTTCATTATTACTTGTATTGTGTACGCAAAGAAACTAAAAAGGAACAAGATGCGCTTTTGCAGATTCGTGTTCTTGGGTTATAAAATGGGTAGCCCGTGGATAGTGGATACCGGCACGCTACACGTAAAATGACGGCGGCCCGTTGCCCGTTGCATTGTTTCGGCGAGACGTCGATCAAGCAAGCGACGTCGACTTCACTTCTCGGCAGATTTCGGTCTGATGACGTAAGTGTCATTTTTTGTCGAGAGATCGAGGAGAATAATAGAAGCGAGCACAACCACAAAAACACCTGCGACCTGCGACCCATAGGCCATCTCCACCATGGGACCTCGAACGACGGCGGCGGCGGCGGCGTCCATCGGGGCTATTTTGGCTCTGAGGGAGGCATCGGCCTTCTCCACCCCCGCCCACCATTCGGCCCCTCGCTCTGCCGCTCACATGTCCAGCCGATCCTCCGCTTTTGCTGCTCCCTCTACTTCCGGAACCTCCAGCACCGTCCGACGAATGGTCACCGAGACCGGCGAGCAGGAGATGTTTGCGACCTCCAGCCTCCTCACGCCGGAGGGATACGGCTTCTCCTCCTCTGTGGAGCGCATCCTCAAGACGTCCAAGCGCAACGACGGCTACTACCGCGCGCAGGGCTCGGATCGGGTCATTGATGTGATGGGCGGCATTGCCAACCAGGACGGGGCCGACATTGCCCTGGTGTTCAACGACGAGAACGGGGATCTGCTGGGCATCTTCACCGAGACCGATTATATCAAGGTGCGTGAAGTTTCCGTGTGAAATTCCTGTCGGCAATCGTATCCGCTTTCTCGATTCAGGGCTTGGCTTTGTTGTTATTACATGTATTTGCTTTCATCCTATGCATATTTGGAATGAACATACCAATTTGACATACTGCAAAATACTCAAGTCATACCTTAAATCAATTTTGCATGCGCATTATTCTCAGTTCTCGACTGTGCGTGCCGAGGGTGCCAACACGGAGGTGGAAGATGCTAAATTCATCGTTTCGCCCGTGTCGCAGTACGTAACGCCGACTGACAAGCTTTTGGGCATTGCCGACACCGACACGGCCAACAAGGCCATCGCGGCCATGCAGAACTCTGGCGTTCGCCATTTGGTCGTGGCCGACCAGGTTTTGGCTGACGACCGCATAAGCAGCGGCGCCGACATCCGCGGCGTCATCAGCATGCAGGATGTCATGTCGACCGTTCAGAAGGATGAGAGGCTCAGCTTGGAAAGTTTGGCCAAGAAGTTCCCTGGCATCGACGATCCCATCGCGCAGATGCGAGAGGAGCAGAAGTCACAGGCCAATGATCTGGCCAAGAATCCCGAAACGATCAAGGAGGACATTATCCGCGTTGGTACGGCTGTCCTTTCGGTCGCCTCCATCGGACTGTTCCTATCGCAGTCTGCCTGGCTTCATGAGAACTCGCAGCTTGTCATGATAGCCATATTTGTAATCGGTTACATCGGCATCATCTTTGAGGAGGTATTTGAGTTCAACAAGGCCGCCGTTGCCCTGCTGATGAACACCGGTATGTGGATCACGTACGCCGATTTCTACCAGAACGATAGCGGCGTCGCTACCAAGGGAGTGCTCGAGCAGCTCAAGGAGCAGCTGTCGGAGGTTTCCGACATTTGCTTCTTCCTCTTGGCTGCTTCGACTATCGTTGAGGTTGTCGATGCTCATCAGGGATTCAAGGTCATTACCAACCTCATCACGACCAAATCGAAGAAGGCTCTGTTTTGGGTTATCGGCTTCCTCACCTTCTTTCTGTCGGCTATTCTCAACAACCTGACCGTTACAATTGTCATGGTGTCCCTTCTGCGCAAGCTTGTACCGAACGACGACGACCGTCGTCTCTTTGGTGCCATGGTAGTTGTTGCTGCCAACGCTGGCGGTGTCTGGACGCCCATTGGTGATGTCACCACCACCATGCTCTGGATCAACAACAATCTTTCCACCGTGCCCACCGTCACGGAGCTTTTCTTGCCCTCGATCGTTTGCCTTGTCGGTTCGTTGGCATTTCTTGTAAATCAGGTGGAGGAGGATTCCTCGCTTGAGGAATCGACTCTTCCCGAACCCTCGACTTTGGCCCCCCGTGGGAAGCTTGTGTTTTGGGCCGGAATTGCCTCGCTCCTTGCCGTTCCGATTTTCTCCGAGCTCACTGGTCTGCCGCCATATGTTGCCATGCTCACCGGTCTGGGTGCCATGTGGACGCTCACCGATCTCATTCACTTTGGCGAGGAGGGTGAGGCCGAAATGAAGGTCCCCGCTGCCCTCTCCAAGCTCGATACATCAGGAATTCTGTTCTTCTTGGGCATCCTCATGAGCATCGGCGTTCTTGATAGAAGTGGTCTGCTCAAGGATTTGGCCGTGTTCCTCAACGAGAACCTTCCCAGCCAGGATATTATTGCCACCGTCATTGGTATTGCCTCGGCCCTCATTGACAATGTTCCACTTGTGGCAGCTACCATGGGAATGTACGACATTGCCGACTACGGCACCGATGACAAGCTTTGGCAGCTCATTGCCCTCTGCGCTGGTACCGGTGGATCCATCCTGATCATTGGTTCGGCCAGTGGCGTTGCTCTGATGGGCCTCGAGAAGGTGGACTTCTTATGGTATGCCAAAAAGGTATCTCTTGGCGCAGCTGTGGGCTACTTCGCCGGTATTGCCACGTACCTTGCTCAAAATGCCATCCTTCACGGAGGCGAGGGCCTCGTTCTTCCGGCAATGGCTGCCACCGACACAATTGCAGCTGTCATGTAGACGAACTACTAGGAAAAAATCAATTTTGAATTGCGTGATTCATTGCTACATTTGTACAAACTCACTTCTTAAATTTTTTACTTGGGAGATGAAGCCGACGCCGGCTTCTTACTTTCGGCGACCTGCCGAGTGGTCCCCCAACTCAAATCATCCATGTTCCAGAAGGAATAAAGAGGAAGGACGAAAAAGAAAACGGGAAGTCCTACTACAAGGTAGAACAGAAACCAAAAGAGATGATCAATGCGGCTTCGGACCAGAAAAATCAAAACTTGGGCACCCAATATCACACCAAACAATATCAATGTCAGTTGAGTGATTGGTTCTCCGGCCACAAAAACGACATAGATGAAAGAGAGGCCATACAGAAATGCGGCCGGCAAAATCATTGTTGAGAGCATATCGATTGCAACTACGGTCTTCATCGAGAGGCAGCAACAGCCACACAACGTTCGGACCTTGAGCAGTTCCCACATATTGTGAAATGTAGAGTTAATCCATCTTCGTCGCTGCGATAGCAACACCTTGTAACTGTCCGGAACAATGGTCCAGCAGGATGCTGCCGGGACAAAATTCAAGCGGTATTCTGGGAAGTATTTGAGCAAAAGTGTCGTCAGCATTCTATCCTCACCCAGATGAAATAAGTTTTTATCGTGAAGACTTTCGATGTCATTCCTCGAATACGCCTGGAACACATTGTCCGATGACAAAAGTGGTCTCATATCGTCGGGGCAGTAAATACGGAGCATTGTGAAACATCCAGGTAGGCAAGTTACACATCCGAAGATACTTTCGAACGATTTCTTCAGCGCATGGCTAGCAAAATAATCATAGATTTGAATCATCGTCACCCACGACGCCGTCGTGTTGTCTACCTTTGTCTCTCCGCAGCAGGCAAGGACTCGATCATTAGCTTGCATGTATCGGTGCATGTACGACATGGAAAGTTTACTGACACGAGTGTCGGCGTCGATCGCCATCATGTATTCGATTTCCGTTGGAGGGATCTCCAGCTTATTCAGAGCATTGATCATGACCTCATCCAGCTCACACGGACGGCGATCGTAGTGGACACGGTTGAGCATTCCCATCATGATTAGCTGCGAGTCTCTCTTTCCACGATTTCCTGGCTTCGGCGCCTCTTTCTCGGCTGGTGTACCCCTCTTGATAACAACCATGTACTTGAGCGATTTCTTACCTGCCGTGTACACACCATAGTAGACGCTAGCCTTGTTTTCTCCTGATGCACCGATACTTCTGTAGGAATACCCAGGATCCTTTCTGCTTACTTTGAAGCCCAAAATCTTGGAGAGATGAAGTGGCGTATTCATCCACTCGCCCTATACATGTAATAAACGCAAAGTAGTACAGTAAAGCAAAACAACATATGAACGAAGATATTAGATGCGATGAGGTTGCAGGCTGGCAAATGACGACATGAAATACGTGTACCAAGGTAGGGAACTTCAAAGTCCACTCACTTTGCCAGTTATGATACCATCGGCCACGACCACCAATACTTTGTTTTGTGTTTGATAGTCGGTGTCCATGATGCTCTTGATTGTTTTGCGAAGTTCACTCTCACCCTCATTGTAGCAAGGAACCATAACCATGATCGCTGAATCTTGCTGCAACCTCTTCTGTCGACAGTCGCTCGACTTTACAAATTTAGAGTACTCCATCTTCATATGGAGTGACTGTGCGGCAAGAATGAGGGAACACAGGCATTGCAGCAGCAGAATGCCGGCCGTAAAGAAAAGAATGCCGTACATGACATAATTCAGCGTCAGGCAGGTCGGCTCAATGATGGTCTGGTACCATTCGTAGTCGTCCAATGGGGTTACTTCGCGGCAAAAATACAGAGGGATGGCACCAAAGATCACAAGAAAGACAAGACCGAGCACGATCATTATCTCAAATATTGTCATTTTTTCCCTCCAAGCCTTTTTTGCTGCTTTTCCGTCCTTGCATATGAGGCACGAGGGGATCAGGCACGTGCAGAGAAACGAGAAGCCAGGCCAACAGCGCGCGGTGCAAGAATCTCCATCGTCCTTCTTTGGCTCGGGGAGGCTGGGGTTGTACTTCTTGGACTGGCCGCTCTTGGTGAGGTTGGTCTTCTCCTGTTTTTCCTTCGCTCGTTCGCGCAAGATGTACCGGCTACTTACGGCCGTACGGTTGTTCGACAAATTGTTCGAACGGCAACTGCTGCTGCGATTATCGACTTGAGGGGTTGGTAGAGCTGCGGCAGAGATGACCGTTTCATCAAGATCGACCGGGGGACTACTGCCGTCTCGGCGACGATCTGGAAGAGGATCTGGCCGATTGTCTCTACTTTGATCGGTAAAGGTCAGGAACTTGGGAGATATCTGACCATACGGACTGCATGAAGCACTCCTGGAGACGGGGGCTTCTTCGTCAATGTAGTTATCGACGTCAACGGTTCCTGCCGGACCCGATAGTACAATATGGTCGCTACTTTCATCGAAAGCAGCAAAGCCGGCAAAAAGATGCTCATTGTCATTGTCGTCGTCGTCGCCGCCACCACGCCCCCTCTCCATGAGCTCCAAGCGATCAAAATCAGGCGGATTCGTCATTCTATGTACGGACCTCTAGAAGAACTAACAGAACTTTCTAGCTAGAGCGGAGGGAATGTGCTCTCTGGCTCAACTTGCTTGGCTGGCTACTTCAGAAGTTGGGCGGAGCAGACAAATAAATGAGCTTCTCCGTGGTGTTCGAACCGATGTCTGCTCTGGCGGGAATGATGATGTGAGGGTCATCTCGCCGGCACCGGGTTACTATCTGCTCTGCTCGCTCTGTCCTTCGTCGGTCGTCGGCGTCGCCACCGTCATGCGTCCGTCCGTCCGTCCCATCCAATTGCCTGGCTACTCTATCGATATCATCGTATCATCCTCTGCTCTCTCTGTTTTATCGAACCACGCAACGCGTAGCTCATCCACCTCCTTATCTTAACCGAGACGCACAACAATAACAACAGAGAAGGATGTCCGACGTTGAAATGGAGGATGCCGGCGCCGACGGGGGCGTCCTGGCCCAATCATCGTCCGCCACCAACGCGCGGGGCGGTCTCACGCCGGAGGCCTCCCGCCTCTTCCGGGTGTACAAGACCATCTCGGCCATGCTGGGGAAGCGCGGGTACATGGTCCCGAGGGAGATGCGCGATATGACCCCGTCGTCATTCACGGAGCGGTTCGGAGAGTTCCCCACCAGGGAGGGCCTGACCATCCTCGTGGTACGTATGTTGCCTGTACGGTATGTTGATTTGTGTGTGTGCATGTTGTGATAAGGCGGAATGAAATGATTATTGATATCAATGCTCAACCCAACCATCCCCCCTCATTCCATACACAGGAAAAATCCGACGACGAATCCAATCAGCTGTTTGTCTTCTTTCCCGAGGACGACAAGGTCGGAGTCAAGCCGATCAAGGTTTACACCGACCGTATGAAGGAGGAGGGAGTCTCGAACGCCATCCTCGTCCTGCGGGTGGACATCACCCCCTTCGCCAAGCAGGCAGTGCAGGAGGTCAGCGACTCCTTCCGCATTGAGCATTTCAAGGAGGCCGAGCTCTTGGTGGACATTACCGATCACAAGCTGGTGCCGGAGCATCAGGTACTGTCGCAGAATGAGAAGCAGGAGCTGCTGCGGAGGTACCGTCTGAAGGAGACACAGCTGCCCCGGATTCAACCCAACGATCCCGTGGCCCGATACTATGGAATGAAGCGTGGTCATGTGGTGAAGATCATCCGACCATCGGAGACTGCTGGTCGGTACGTGACGTATCGCATTTGCATGTAGGGGTCCTACTAACAACTCTAGTATACGTGTGGGAAGTAGAGTAGTAACAGCGCAGGATGAGAGGGGGAGAGGATTGTTTTGGGATGGGGAAGGAAAATGAAATAAAGTGGCAAACCAATGGCTTGCTTTCGGCACCTTCGTTGGGAATATTGTGGATGCTGGCGGGCTGTCCAAAACCAAGAAGAATCCTACGGACATCTCTTGGCTTGTTTTATTGAATGGTCTTTTGGGGGGGGGGGCTGCTTTTTTCTTTCTTTCAGAACAACAGTGCGCGAACAAAAGAATGAGAGCGCAAAGCAAACCTTAACTCAAAACCATGTACTTTTATATTGAAAAAGCTACTCGTATCGTAGATCTATTTCGGCCGATAAAGAGAGTGGCGGCGCGAAGCGCACAGCAAGCTCTCTCTCTCTCCCACACCCCCACACCCCCTGCACTCCTGCACTCGACGACGACTGCAAACACAGGTTGTTCCTCAATTGGGCGGCACATTTGCCGCCCCTCTCGCCCCGCCCGGGACGTGCATCACATCATCACATCCGATCCACCTGGCGGACTGGCCTTACTATTTGCCATATTGGCCTCACATCATTCTCATCCAAAAGCTGCGAGCACTATCCTTTTCACACACACACATAAATAAGAACATGAGAATCCTTTCGGGCACATTTGCCGTCATTCTGTTCGTCCAACAATCCGTTGCATTATTGTCCGTGGACGATTCGCCGCCTCGACAACTGTTGGATTGGACTCGCTCCACATTTCCAAATCCAGAGATCGATTCCGAAGCATGCCGCTCCTCTTACTCTCGAATATGTGATCCGGATGGACTGTTCGGTGCCAAGGACAAGGCAAATCTTGGAGACAAGATCCAGACCTTTGAGCTGATGAATTCGCTGCCTTCTTGCCATCACGGCAACAAGGCGGAGGGAGACGAAAAGTTGCCGTTACAGCTGGCAGTCGCCGTCGTTCGCAAGATGGATCTGAGCAACTACTGGGCATCAGGAAGGGACGAGGCGGCAAGGGACATGGCCATGGGCATACACGACGACTGGGGCGTCGGCTCAGATACCGCCTGTGGAGGCACTGGCATTCTCATCTTTTTATCGGTCGTGGATAGGGCCATATTCATATCCACCGGGTCGGCTGTGCAGAACGTGCTGACTGATGGCCGACTCGACAATGTCATTGCGCAGATGGGCGACTTACTCCGAAGAAAGGAGTATGGCGATGCAGTTCTGAGAGGAATTGATGAGATTGAAATATACGCGAAACAGGGAGCCCCATCAAATCTGCCATTCTTTTTGTTGGGAGGCGGCATTGGATCTTTTATCATTTACAGCATCTACAACGACCGTCGCGAAAAGAAGAAATACGCTGAAGCAAGGAGCCAGCTGAGCAAACTCGATAAAGACCGAGCACTTGCCCTCCAGGGACAGTATGAATGCAATTCCTGTGCGATTTGTCTGGCGGATTTCGCCTCGCCAACGTCGAGGGATGGAGAAATGAGTCCCTTGAAGGGTAGTGATCACGGCAGTGCGACGAATGATGGAAAG
>Ga0115008_10003296_pt1 | contig 13358 bp, 2 predicted proteins | sample FraStrMetagenome_FD_87164 | JGI IMG/M metagenome (GOLD analysis project Ga0115008, IMG submission 87164) | Marine eukaryotic phytoplankton communities from Arctic Ocean - Fram Strait ARC3M Metagenome | ecosystem: Environmental > Aquatic > Marine > Oceanic | place: Fram Strait | collected 2012-06-18
CGGTATCAGCGAAGGACTTCAGCTGCCGTCTGACTATCAGCGCGCACAGCAGACGCGATCGCCAGTGGGCATGATTGGAAATCTCCTGTCGGGACTTTCTGGGCTCCGAGGAACGCCAACGCCACCATCAGGCGGTGGAGCGCCGGATATGATGGGGTTGGGGATTAATCCACCTGCCGTTCCTCTTCAAGGCTCCTACGCTTGCAGCAACATGGCTCCACCAGCCGTTGTGGGGCAAGCTGGATCGCCAAGTTTTGGTACCGGATGGCCACCTCCTAGGGCCGATGCACCTGGGCAGTCTCCACCTGCCGGGAGCGGTGCTAATAATGCCTTCGACGCTATTGCACGTCTCGCGGCCACCATGGAAACAGGTCAACAACGCTTGTTCGATGCCCTGGCTACTCGAGAAAGCCATCACAAGTCGGATCAGGGCAATCGTGCCCTCAAGGCAAAAAGGGATATCTCAAGTATCACCTGTGCCAATGGCCGAACGCTCATGCATGAGCGAGCCAACTTCATAATCGACTTGGGTGAATTGGGCATCGATGAGGGGAGTGTAGCGTCTTTTAGGCAGTTGCGAGCCTGCTGTTTGGACCGTGCCAAACAAGTTCTGGAACTTGAGATTCTGGAATCACCTTGCCAGAGTTGGGAGCATACCATTCGCTCTAGAGACCCCGGCGTCACTCAAGAACAGCGAGAATACGCTGGCAAACTGCTGTGGGGGTACATGTGGTCGAAGTTTGAAGAGGCAGTCCACTTGACGCCGGAGCGCAAGCTCGCCATTGCCCAGTCCATGGAGGCCGAATGCAAGATGAAGGCCGACACGGCTGACGAAGCCGAAAGATTCCTGTCTGCGTGGAGAGTGGCTCAGCACATTCAATACCTTGCTGGGGTTGCTCCCCCGAAATCACAAGATGTCCTGCTGCGCCTGACCAACCAGGGAGTAGACACAGAAACCTTGGCGCTGGTTCGCCGCTCTTTCGAGCTTGGAGAACAGAAACGCATCAATGACTTGGTGGAGCAGAAGGTTTCGGTGTCGGTGTACCGCTACCTCAAGACTCGCGATCCCGCACCTCGGACCATCAGCGAAGTTTTCGGTCACATCTACACCTGGATAGAGTCGGAGAGCCGGTCTTCAAACCCCTCTCCGGTTATATCTTTAGGAGCGGGCAACACGGGCAGACTGGCTGCCGGATCCGGTAGCGCCCCGCTTAGCATGGATCAGCTGCAGCAACAGGACACTGTGGCCTTGAAACAGGCCGAAGCCGAAGCAGCGGTTCGCGCAGCAGACGCGCTTCGAAATGAGAGTGAATCGAGCCTTTGCCAATCCATCAATACTCTTGCCCAACAGGGTTCCCCTTTGGCTGGACAACTTGCTGAAGCGGTGCAGTCGCTTACAGGCAAGGGAGCCGGCGGGTACATAGCCGGGCAAGGAAAAGGGGGCGGTTCTGGATACGGGTACTCTTTTGGTAAAGGAGGTAAGAAAGGCAAGGGTGGTAAGGGTGGCAAAGGTGGTAAAGGCAGATATAAAGGAGGCAAAGGTGGTGGGTTTCGAAAATTTGATACCCCCGAACCTCCTCGCTGCCATGTGGAAGGTTGTGAAGGATACCACAAGGACGTCAAGCAATGTCCGGTGGCGCAGGCGCGCCGAGATTCCACGTTCAAGGCGACCGGTGACCGGTGCCTTTGGAAGGTCAAGGAGGACGGAAAGATTTGGATTTGCGGATCGCGTAATCACTGGGCCAAACACCACAAGGCTCAATGGTTGCTTGATCGGGGACAAGCAGGACAGTTGAGCGCTTGCACTGGGTGTCTTGAGGAGGAGATGTGCTCTCCTTACTCGTACGACGACCACTGGTGGATTGTCGATGATTCCGTGTACCCTGAGGAGGGCCAGTTGTCGTCCGGATCTGGCAGTTGGTGGAATGCCGATTGGACTGCGGAGCCCTACTATGAGGATTGGCATTGGTCTGCCGCAGATCCTTGGGTGAATTGGGAAGCGCAACGTCACACCCCCGCGCTGCTGTCCAACACTCTGCCAAACTTGGAACCAATTCCTGAAGATGTGGCACCTAACAGTGCCGTCGTTCCCCATGCTTCAGCACAACCCCGTCCCTCTGTGGCGACCGCGCCGACCGGAGTTTGCAGCTCCATGTCGTCCTTGAACACTGGTGACACCGACTCCTTTGGGCTGAATGACGCCGTTTCACAAGCGCGACAGCGAAACGCTGATCGAGCGCAGGGCTGGCTTGAGCAAGGTTTTGCCGCCAGCGATCTCCGGGCTCCCCGTATGGGTACGGGCGCCCGAGCGGAATCTATGAGCCGTCCAAGGTGGGCGGACCTGCATGAGGAGGAGGTACAGGAGCGTTTGAAAGCTGGGCTAGCTTTCGCGCGTCCTACCCGATTCACTCGTCGCAACTCTCGGGTAAGACTGTGTCACCCGTCCCCATTTCCTTGTGGAGCCGGTAACGGCTGTGGGGACGCTGCATGCAAACAAATTAATGAGCGTTATATCTCATATGTTCCTACTATCGATGAACCAGCTGATATGGATGAGATTGATGGCGAGTTTGAAACGCCGGATCAGCTTTTATGTGATAGCAACGATACCACAGGCGGTATGCCGATTTCCTTTGGTAGGAACATTTCAGATCATGAAGAGATTAACGACAATGTTGATGGCGATCTGCCGAATTCCTTTGCTAGGAACACTGAAAGCTATGTTTACAAAGACACGATTGAAAATTTCCAGGCACCTACGGATGGCAACCTTCACATGCCGAGTTCTTTTGACATCGTACAACAAATAATCCCTGAGATATGCACGTCTGTGACGTTTGATGATAAGTCTATCGATGAAAATCGCTCTGTGAGCAGCAACCAACAAGGAATTACCAACGTGCTACCAAATATTCATGACAACAGCGGTGCTGTGTGTTTGGATGATGTGGAGACGTACTCTGTGAGGCGTGCTCAGAATAATCATGATTCTACTCTTTTGGGCTCTGTGAGCCGATATAACAAACATGACATGCAAGATGACCATGCTACACATGACTCCATTTTCTCTGGCTCTGTGAGCCGATACGGCAAATGTGATAAGCAAAATGTTGGCAAGCATTGTACGTTGTTCCCTATCAGTTTAGGAGGAGGCGAGTTGTTGCTCGACTGTGTAATTGAGAATGGATACGTCAGGTACATCACCATAGAGCGATACGATGTGTTGGACATGCAACTTTCGCACATGAACTCTCAGAGCACTTTGGAGCTTAGCTCCGTGTTTCGTTTGAACTTCCAAACAATTGTGCATTTTGAAGACACTCCATCACTGCAATTCTTCTTGATGCTGCTGTTGTGTTGCTCGAGCTTTGTTTGCTATCTCTTCTCAGTCCTCGCTTCAGCACGCTGCGCCCAGGCAACCACCATGGCTGCCGTTGCCGTTGATGACGTCGAGGTCGGCAAGGACAGCCGCAGCGCTGGCAAGGACAGCCGCGTCAAGGAAAGCCGCAGCATCGGAGTGCAGTGTGGTGATGTTGACGTCATCACGCAAGGTGCAGGAGGTTTGATGGCCACCGCGGTGGGCTTGATCGCAACGACGACATGCAACCAGGCGGTGGTTCCCGCCGTCGCCAGGGCTATCAGTGAGGACGCTTTTAAGAATCATGTGGGCGACGTCGTCGACAAACACATGGTCGAGAGCGCGCTCTTCGATGAGCTCGTTGACAACAAGGTGCAAGCCTACGTCGATGACGTCCTTGACGACAAGGTGAGCAAGGCGGTCAAGGACTACTTGAGGGCGCATCGCCGCCGTCGTGACGATTGTTCCGCGCGGGACCGACGGGACCGCCGTGGCGATGATGCTGCTCGTGACGAAGATGCTGCTCGTGACGAAGATACTGCTGATCGTGACGGAGATGTTGTTGCTCGTGACGACGAAGCTGATCGTGACGGCGATGCTGCGGTCAAGGAACCTCCCGATTCTGAGGAGGAGGTGGCGCCTGAGACGCCGAAGCAGGGGCCGCCGTCGCTCATGGCCACCGCCAAGGCGATGCCGGTGTTGCCGCGCATCAGGGTGGAGGAGCCTACTGAGCCGCCTTGCCAGCCCGGCCATTGGAAAGGGGCGCTCTCTTTGGAGGCCACGAGGTCGCAGCGTACTCCGCCAACGCCTCCCGCTCCGCCTGAGCGGGAAGCGCAGTGGGAACCCACGGATGCCGACTGTGCAGATTGGGATCCGCCACCTTCTTCTGGCGAGGATTCGCCGCGGAGGCCTCGCTCACCCGATGGTCCTCCTCCCGTGGCGACTGGGGGCACTGGCGCTCGTCGCCGCTCTCGATCGCCTCAGCCTAAAACACGTGGGGGCGCTAGGGCACGCTGCTCGGAGCTCCTCAACATGCCGAAGTGCAGTTGGAAGACAATGACGCCGACGCTCAAGTCGGAGGCGCGCAAGCGCCGTATCACCTTTCCGCACAACGCCACCGCGAGCGAGATCTACAATCTCATCGAGATCTACGACGAAGATGAGGCGGCCGGCGATAACACAGCGGATGCTAGCGATGCGGTTTTTTAGAGGAGATAATGTATGCAGCGTCTTCAGTGGTGAAGTTTTCCAAAACATGCACTACTGCCAAATGCACTGCGGCCAACATGCTCATGCGCGCTTTTTGCATGATGTTGTTGTTGTTGTTTTTTGCCTCATCTCTTTTGCCTTGGCATGGCAGTATCTTTGTGACACCTTTTGAATTGGCTGCTCACCAGCCGGGGAATAACTTGTGTTGTTCAACACTCACTAATGTCGATGTTGTGGCCCATGAGTCGTTCTATTGGTCGTTCCCCATTACACGAGTAATCATATCGTTTATGTGTGCTTCTTCTGTCATATTATATCATCGCACACCTCACAAATACCGGGCGGTTATGCGCCGATATCTTGTTGTCAATATTTGCTTGCTGTTATGCATATATGGCTCATCGCTTGCACCTGAATGCATTTCTCCTGGCTCATCGGCGCCTCAACGCCTTAGCGCTACATCTCCTTCTGGTAGCGGAGTCATCTATGGTACTCGTGTGATGTCTCTTCGAAGTAAAGGGACGGTTAGAATCATGTTTCGACTCACTAGCAGGCGATTGTCGCCGATGCGAGGAGTTCGGATAGGCGAAGCTTCCAATCCGGGACCGCTTCGCGTCGAACTCAATCTTGGGCAACTTAAAGTTTTCGCACTCATTGACACTGGGTCAGATTTCGATGCTATAGATGCCGATTTGTCTCGAATGTTGCGAGCAACCGCTCGCGACCCACAAGCTCATGTGGGTGCATCCCCTGTAGCTTTGACGCCCGACATCCACCCCTTTATAGGGAGGCAGGAAGTGCCGTCGGCTACAGTGTTGGGATTTACTCAGGGTATGCAGCAACGCTGCAGCTATGAGTCGGATTGGCTTTTGAACTTTGTTGGACAAAGCACCTGGCAGGGTCCCTCACAACAGCGTGTTGTACGCTGCACCTTTTCAGAGTTTGATGGTTTGGGTGACCCAATCATCATTGGAATGCCCACCATCGACAGATACGGCGTTCTTGAGGTGACAAGCACTCATATTTGGTTGTTTGATTGCTGGATTACCCGAGTACCGGGATACTTCCTAAACACTAAAATGTGTGCGGCAATGATTGACGGTGTTGAACAACCGCAATCTATTATTGGCCGTGTGGCCGTGCCCGTCACCCTCAAGCCAGGACGCGATACTCGCGTAGTTGTGGAATTTGATACCGCACAACTTCTAACCCTACAGTCTCCACTTAGATGGCTTTCGCCTTTGTCAAATTTGGAAGGTGAAATCTCGATAATCGAGGCCCCACTTTCCGGCGATGTTCCCAAAACCACGCTCACGTTGGTGGAAGTGCTGGCTAGTGCTTGGGATGTTTGTCGTCTCCCTGCGACTTATCCATTTTGTTGCGTCCGCCCTATGGTTGCTTCCGACTTCCACGTAGTGGCAGAAGGTCGCCGTGCAGACATCATCGACAGGTCTGCCACCGAACAGTACACAGGTTCAATTCACCGTTGCAAATATAATGTTTCCTCATCTACTCCATTGTTTGACGGCGATCCCACGCGCCAATGCCATTTTCCCGGATGTGAGTCCGAAGCTTTGCCTGTGGATACTGGGTTGGCAACAGACGGTTTAAAACCACGACTGTGCCGTTTGCATTGCCGTGTTCCCACGGATGCCGCTCTTCCCCTTCAAGATGCCCAAGGCAATACTTGGGTGGAGTCGGCAAAATACTGGACTTGTTGTCATTCTTCGTCGCGCACTGGGTATTTCCACCCCGCGTCCGCACCTGATGGACCCTTGCTGCACGACTTGCTGCCTTGGCGCGTAACTGTCCTTCAGGGTCACCTCGATGAGGTCACACATGATGAATGGACAACCGCCGATGACGACTGCACATCCATCCCTTGGCGTGGACATTCAATCTTTTTCAAGCGCAGCTATTTTGGCGACGCCGTTGGGCGCCTTAGCGAAGCTAAGTACAAGCTCAAGGAGCGCACCAATGAGCATACCCGTAACTTCCCAGCTATGCTTGAGGAGATCGAGAAGCGCAGAGCCGCGCTGAATAACGCCTCCTACACCGACCAAAATAGCGTCGCTTACCGACAACTGTTGGCGTCCATTGTCGATGACAAGAATCTGGTGCCGGCAAAATTCCGTGCCGAATTCTATGAACGCATTATCTGTCAGTATTCTGATCGCTTTTGGCATGCGGGCTGCCAGCCTCCCAAAATCGAAAACTTCAAGGCTCACATTGAGCTAAAAAAGGGAGCGTCACCTACGTCTCGTCAGCCGTACTCGCTTAGTGAGTATGATAAGGCGCGACTTTCCTACTTGGTGGAGGAGGAGGAGTTGGATGACAAGATCGAGCGCATGACGCTGGGTGATGAGCCTCCACCAATGGTCACGCCTACATTCATAGTTGAAAAGAAAGGAAGTTATTTGGGCCGGCGGGTAGGTGACTACACTCAATTTAATGCACTTACTGAAGATTACTTCTACCCCGCCCCTGATGGCGAAGCCGTTTTGATGAGGGCTACTGGCCGAAAATTTCACACCACAATGGACTGTGTCTGGGGTTTTTCAGTAATGGAATGTGATGAAGAGACGGCTAGATTACTTAGCGTAATCACGCCTTTCGGGGTGTTCAAGGTAAAATGTTTCCCTTACGGACCTAAACAGGGGCCTCCGCTGTATCAACACTTGCAGGATGAGATCATCGGTCGAGAATATAAGGACAACGGCGAGAAACTCGCCGATGTGTTTTTTGATGACACTCATATTGCGGATGATGATTCGGAATCTCATTTCTCCAGCCTGGCTCAGCTTCTGGAAGCCGCTCGAAAGGGAAACATACAATATCGCTTCACCAAGTGTCAGTTTTTGCAATCCGAATGCGAACTCTTAGGGTTCGTGTGTGGCCAATATGGCCGTAAGGTGGATCCAAAGAAGGTCGAACTGTTGCGAAAATGGCCAGAGTATAAGAGCAATGGAGATGTCGTATCTCATGTAGCTTTCTGTCAGTACCTTCGGGAGTTTTTCGGGCCGGAGTTTCCTCGGCGTGTCAAGCCGTTGCGAGTTTACGCAAAGAAGGAAACGGATTTCCAAGCAGTGTGGCCCACTCACGTCGAAGGCCACAAGGCCAGGGACTGGCTGAATGCCACTCTGATTGAGAAAGTAGTGTTGGCAATGCCCGATTGGCATGCTGCCGCCCATCCCTGGAAGTCCGGTAGACCATTTGAGTGTTTTTATGACGCCAGCGACGAACAATGGTGTGTGGTTCTTACCCAGCGAGATACTCCTGGGGGCGTTCCCCGTCCAATTGGTGTTAGAGCCCATACCTTTTCTGATGAGGCTACTCGCTGGTCCGCCTTTGAGCGAGAATTCGCTGCGTTAAGGGAAGGTTACAACTCCATAGCTAAGTGGGTGACTGGGTTTGTACAATTCGCTTATTTTGACCACAAGAACATTGAGCGCGCGGAGTCCGTGCTGAAATCTAGAAGAGCTTCTAAGAAGCTGGTTGCTTGGATAGCAGACTGTCAGGAGATGTTAGCCAACCTAGTGAGGGTGTGGATAGCCGGTAAGACCAATGTACTTGCGGATGTGGGCAGTAGAACAGATTGGGTAGGCAAATTGATTAAGCAATTGCCGGTTCCATCAATGCCTATTTTAGAACTGTGCACCCAGCTGTTCACGGCTCCCGAAGGGTTTTCACAGTTAGTGGCGGAAAGGCGAAAAGAAATGGGGCTTCGCCGTTTTGAGCCGATAGCTCATGAACCCAATGTGGATAGACCGTTGCGAACAGCAGACCAGTTCGATACAGAGAAGAGTCCGGACGGGACCACTCGGCTACTGGGAGAAAGTTCTCTTGAGGAAGCCCGGACCACCGGCAGCACCAAGGCTCCCGCACTAGAGCCGAGCGCCCACACGCGCAAGAACAAACCGGCACTGTTGTCTGAATCAGATAACGCCGACTCTTACTCCACCGCCAAGAGTTCATCGCCTTGCGAGCCTGGAATTGAAGAGGCTGAGGTGGAGTCATTTGAAGAATGGCACTCCGCGCGTGAAGACCTTGACGGCATAGAAGTGCCGATACCAGATAATGACTCCCATGATTTGAGCGAAACAGATCACTTAAGCGTGACAAGCGTGCCCGCTGAAGATGGAGGAACTTGCGTAATTTATCATCAGGATAACCATGAACATGGGCGATGTGCCGCTATGTCGTTGATACTGTTAGGATCAAATTTCATAACGTGGTTCGCCGAAATAGGCTCGGGCACAGCGCGCCTAACTCAGGCCGTGCGCTTCATGGGAATGACTACCTTGGATCCCATAGACAAAAACACTGGTTGGGATCTTACCAGACTTCAAGATATTTCAGCCCTTAAAAAGCTGTTAGTCAAGTGGCGCCCTTTGCTCACGCACTTTGCGCCTGACTGTCGTATATTTTCTCAAGCTTACCACCCAGTCAAATATACACCTGAAAGGCATGAGAAAGACATGAATAGTTTCTTATTCGCCCTCCGAATTGGAGAATTGGTTCTTTTTGTAAGAAGTCTTTCGCTCTTCTCGAGCATAGAAGACCCCTTTGGATCCTCGATATGGAATCTACCATCTTATGTTAAAATACACCGATTGTCGGGATTCCATTTCGTATCCGGAGCATATTGCAAATTTGGATGTAAACATCCGGTCACCAAGAAATTGGTGCAGAAGCGTTTCCGCTTACTCACAGATGCTCCATGGCTGCAAAGCCTCGGGTTGGAATGCAATCACCGACCCGATATGCATACCAAGTTAGAATTCAATTTTACTTCAGCCAGTGCCGCTTACCCCTGGGCATGGTGTACAGCTTACGCAACCGCTCTGCGCGAAGCGCCGAAGTTATTGCAACACTTGCATGAACTACGACCCATATCGCGCCCTAGCGATGATTTCTTGGTCGTCAAAACCGCTGGTATCAACGGGGACTGGCCGAATTGGCCGTGGTGTTTTCCTAGAGGATCAATGGCGCAGCGATTGGCCGCCGTTGATGCAAAGCCTCCCTCCGATGAAGGTGAAATGCGACCAGGTCGCGCAGGCCGGGGACCGACTGTTACTCTATGGGATGAAGAATTTTACCGAACTTCAAAGTGGCTTTGCACACAAGGGGTGCCGGCTAACAAGGTGGTTTACCAGTCCCTCGATGACGGAACCCGTCGTTTCATAGTGCATTTTGCGCACGATATAACTGATCTTAGAGATGGAAGCACCAAACGGTCCTTATCCTTCCTTGCGTATGGACGTACTGGTCCAGTGCTTGGCGACGCAAAAGCCGCCGCATACGCTTACTATGCGTACTGCGCAGGAATGGAAGACAACATCCTCGGGTCCTTTGGTGTAGGCCGAATCAAGGGGAACGGCCGTCATGGAGATGAGCGGGACGAGTTCCGTGTTTATAAGCTTGCTAAGCTGGGTACCAATAAGAACTTTAATCTGCGAAAGCAGACCTTCGTTCCACGGGAAACCTTTTGTTGGAATTCTGTCCATGTAAGGAACGAACCCGAATATGAGGTATGCAAATGTTTGGGGCATCCGATATCACTGCCGGACGAACAAGATCCGTATGCAATTCATTATGCTGATGGATCGGTTGGCAAGGTGCGTGGTAACGCAGAAGAGGTTCTCGTAGATCTAAAATTTCATATAGAACAATATTTGAGGGCTTTCAAGAATCCTGACAATCAGCAATCTGGATTGCTATGTTGCTTCGGATTGCTTATGCAAGATTTTATCGGGGTAAATTGGACCACCGATGAGAACGAAGCCGATTGCAAGGCTTTGGAGCGAAGCATTTTGGGTCTTGCCCTCAAATATCATTGGCTGCATTACCGCAAGCCGTGTACCACGATCATGATCTTCGACAACCTCGACAACCTCTCGTTCGAAGAACAGATGTCCGATGCTTTGATTTTGTCATGGGAACGCCCTTTGGCGGGTGAAAACTTAGGAGGACCGAATGTTCCAATGCGTTTTGACCTGCCTGATAGTCCTCTCGTGCCCGTGCACGATGCTGTGGCGGTTCCCGCCGGTTGTGCTAAGGTTCAGTTCTCAAAGAAATGCACCTTTGTGTTGTGGGGAGTAGTGAAATTCGAGGAAGCAATCAAGACCCATTCCGACTCTTTGGAGTTGCTCGGGTTTCCGGTTCCACAGTCTTTGAAGACCAACGGCTTGGATAAATGCTTGGCTAGTTTCGATACTGCGGCTTTTCCGCTCACCTCCCTTGGAGTAGAAAAGGGACGGCTGTTTCATATGTACAAGATGGGATACGACACTCGATCTTTGATGGCTATCTTCTTAGAAGCAGCCGGCCGTATGGCACATAGCAAAGCGGAAAATGATCCCTCCTCTAACCCATGGGCGAATTCAGGTGACGCCGAGCAAGTAATCACAACGCTAAGCCAATTAATAGAAGAGCTCCAAAACGAGTCTGGACAGGCTTCACTGAATGCAGAACAAGTTGAAGGCTTACAGCCGTTAATGTTGTACAAAGTCCTAGGCGCGGAATACGTTTCAAATCTCAAGCGCCAGAGAACCGGAAGTCAATTGGGTCTGGAATGGTCCACCACGAAGTGGAGATTGACTTTGGGATATTCTACAGAATTGGAAAAGGTCTACGAGGTGTTTGAACCGGCCGGGATGGCCATGATAGGGTCTCCTAGCGCTTGGTTGGAGCACCCCTTGAAGCATTCTTTTACCTTGTACTTTGGCGATCTGGCCAAAGTTCCACAGGGTGCACCTGAACAGTATCTGGGACAGATTGGGTTCAACATAGATGGGGTAGATCTTGTGGATGCCACCATCTTAAGTAGCGTGGACATACCCGCTGTGTCCCATCGAACCGGTTTACCTCTTAAAGAGCTGAACGAAGCTTATGCTATGATCGATGTGTATAGATTCAACGCCGGACTACTCCAGAGACGTTTGTTTAGCAAAACCGATGGAGTTTTCTCCTGGCACACAGTGGTTCCGTATAGCCCCTTTCGGGCTGTTCCTTTTGCAGGTCGCAAACACCGATGCGATCTTCGCAGGTACGTGGTGCTTACTTACCATATCACACCTATGAGTGGCCACCGTGGCCGAGACAAGACGCTGGAAGCCATCATGACCAGCGGATTATGGTGGAGTGACATGGGAAGCACGGTTAACCAAGTAGTATCCAACTGTTGGGAATGCAGGAAAGAGAAAGCAGTGCCGTATGTATCTGGCCTACAGCGCTCTCGCGACTACGACGGGCCGTTCCGCTATCTCATTATAGATTTCGTTGGGCCGATCCGGCCGGTGACGCCGCGCGGTCACGAGTATATGTTCACTTGTGTGTGTGCATTTAGCGGCTGGTATTGGGCAGTACCCACCAAGACATCAACTTCAGCAGAAGCTGCTCTGGTATTAGCAGAAAGGGTGCTGTTCGACTTGGCGGGTATTCCAGTATACCTAGGATCAGATAGAGCCCTGGCCTTCGTTGAAGGTGTTATCTCCGAATTGGCTGCCCGTTTTGGAATGTCGCAGGTGCTTGGTAGCAGTTTCCATCCTGAGGCTCAGGGAGCCGTAGAGAGGCCGCACCGAACCTACAGGGCACTATGCCGATCTTTCATAGCGGAATTTTCAGGTGAATGGGATACATTAGCGGCATTGTTTGCCTGGACTGTGCGTACCACCTCTAAAGACTTCAATGGGCAGTATACGCCGTATGAAGTAATTTTGGGCATGAAACCGCGCATGTCTCTAGACGCACTGTTCAGCCCCTCCGTGGTTGAGAAGATTTCCAAGGAAAAGTACGTCAACGACTTGGTTAAGTACCTGAAACGCATTCAGACCTATGTGAGCGATAAGCACAAGGAATGCCGAGAAAAGGAGATGCAATCTGAAGTGAGGCGTTTGGGCGCCGGGGAAGCCCCTCAAGTAGGAGATTATGTTTTGTACAAACCAACCTCGGCGCCTGGAGCAGACAACCCTGCTGGCGCCGACGCCTCAGCGTCTTTCAAGTACAAGTGGAGAAACAAGGTCTATCAGATTGTATCGGCACCATCTGCGAAGTCTGACGATCGCTCGCACCGTACCTACGTGTTGTGCGACGCAGCCACGGGTTTGACCACCGGGTTAGGCTTTGTGCAGCCGGTTGCGGCTGAAAACGTAGCCCCTCTTGATATCCTTCCGTTGAGTAGTTCTATTGATGATGGACCGACACGCATCCTGTTGGACGGCGAACGAGAAGGAGTGGTAAAAGCTCAAAGTGTGGATGGAAGAGTCCTGATTCAGTTTCGCGAAGACCAAGAGGGTGAATGGGTGGATCTGAGCCGACACGTGTACAGATGGCTTACTTAGCCGGTCGTAGCTCGAATTTCCACCGCCAGCAGTTGCAGTACAGATGCAAGCTGCGAGGCGGGTCTTTGTTGTAGGAACAGTGTATAAAGGTCGCACTTGCTACTGCATCTGCCTAAGCCTTATGAACCTCTGTGATTGCCATTGCCATTATGGCTCAAGTGTACGGAGTTCCGTAGGAACAAGCTTAGCGCTTCGCGTGCCATCGAAAGAAGTGCACGCTGTGGCGCACATCAGTGATCAGTCTTGGTCCCTACTACAAACTGGGGGCTGCTTGGCAGGAAATAGGTTAGGCCTGCAACCTATCCGCCGAACCCGGAGATGATCGGCGAGCAGGGAGCCCTTGGCGACGGTAGCGCCGGAACTGCGCCCGTCGCAGGAGCCCTTGGTGACGGCAACGCCGGAGCTGCACGCGTCACCCGAAATGAGCGTCCTCATTCGCACTCGCTTCC
>Ga0115008_10003297_pt1 | contig 13357 bp, 10 predicted proteins | sample FraStrMetagenome_FD_87164 | JGI IMG/M metagenome (GOLD analysis project Ga0115008, IMG submission 87164) | Marine eukaryotic phytoplankton communities from Arctic Ocean - Fram Strait ARC3M Metagenome | ecosystem: Environmental > Aquatic > Marine > Oceanic | place: Fram Strait | collected...
GTGGGGGTAGGGGGGGGGTGGGGGGGTGGTGGTGGGGCTGAAAACTGCAAACTGCAAAGCTGCAAACTTCGGAAAATAACTAAATCTGGCTAACTTTCAGAATTTAGGATTTCTAAATTCAGCTAAAAGCGTTATGCCAGGAGAGTCTCAGAGTTGCAACCATAACTAACATTGGAACACAAACAACAGGCTTCAAATTTGAAACACCATGGCATCAAGCGGCGCAGGTTACGACTACTCCCCCTCCACATTCAGTCCAGACGGTCGAATCTTTCAGGTCGAATATGCCAACAAGGCTGTCGAGAACAGCGGCACAGGTCTTGGCATGCACTGCTCAAACGGCATCGTGTTATGCGTCGAAAAACAACGATCGAGTAACATGCTCGTATCTCATTCTACTAGCGGCAAACGCGTACACAGCGTAGGTAAGCATGCAGGCATGGCTTTCACGGGGTTTGTGAGCGATGCACGACAGCTTGTGAATAGAGCGCGAGAAGAGGCATCCAATTATAAGGAAACGTATGGGTCACATGTGCCGCCTGCCGTCTTGGCCGATCGGATGTCAGCCTATGTGCACTATTTTACATGCCACGGTGCGTTGCGACCGTTTGGGGCGACGGCTATTATAGGAGGTTACGATCCAGATTTAAACGAGCATGCGTTATATATGGTCGAGCCTAGTGGAGTATCTTATCAGTATTACGGATGTGTTGCAGGGAATGGACGACAGGCTTGTAAGACGGAAATGGAGAAGTTAAATTTGACTGGTAAAAATGTTAGCGGTGGTGATCCAGTGACAGTTAATGAGGCTGTGAAACAGCTTGCTAGAATGGTTTATATGTTGTATGAAGATAAGGATGATGCTAAGAAGGATAAGCTTGAACTTGAGGTGAGCTGGATTTGTGAAGAAAGTAAGTGGGAACATGCCCCAGTCCCATCTGAAATCGTCAATGAAGCTATTGAATGGGCGAAGGAAGATATTGCAGCGGCTCAAGAAGAAGATGATGACGAAGAGGATGAGGATGATGTTATGGAAGATTAGCTTGTTTAGGAATTATTATCTTATAAAACCTTCTTATGACTGTAAATGACTTGACATTTGTAAGTGCGACGGAATTTATTGACGTATACCTGTATTTACTTTTTGTTTATCTAGAGCAAAATTTGTAAACGTTTTGATCAAGGAAGTACAGTAAATATGTGGGATGGGATGTTACGGGGTTACTTAAACATTCAAACTTCTCAGTTGAGAATATGGAACAAAACTTGATCTCGTTTGTAAAATGAAGTGAGAGCAGGCGAATAATGTGTCCCACGGTACATAATATTCTAGAAGGAACGTTATTAGACTTTTATATTCCACAAAGGTATATTAGTTATCGACGAGTGGACTAGGGCATCTGGTAAAGTGTTTATGTTTAAGAGTGATGGACGAGTTCATCTCATTAGAATCAAGTAATTACGCGTTTGCTTCAAGGCGAACGAATATATGAGCATGGTCAATTTCCGGGATACTTTTCAAGTGTGGTGGATTAACGAAGTGTATGAACTCTTCCACGTCAAGAGCCTCATATAGCTCTTTTCTTGCAAAACTAATGTCATCGACGTCAACATTATCCTTAAGCTTCCATAAACACCAGTGTTGAACGTTATCTTCGACATAATATGGGAAATCGTTCAGTTTCAAACTTTTCTTGACAAAATTAACTTCTTCTAATGAAGGATGTGATCTCCACTTATCGACACCATTGACGACAACTTTCTCCTTCTCAAAATCGAATTTCGAACATAATATATGATCAACTACAGATAACCATTCTCTCCTTATTTTTAATATGTATTCCTCATATCGATCTTGCTCTGACCTGCTTCTTGACATTTTGTCGAGTTGATCATTTTGCACCAAATCCTTCAATTGTGCCCACGTGAACGGAACTTTGGCACTGCCAAGAGTCCTTGGATCTCGTGTGAGATGCTTCTCTCCACCGTCAGATCTAGGGGAACTTGCAATGTACCTGCAGACTGATCCCTTAAATAAATGCGGCGGTATTTTCAAAGTCGCGCGAGAAAATAGAAAATTTTTGTTGGCCGTGCCGAGAAATGAAGCTCGAACTGTAATATTTGTCCAAACCATGTTGATCGCAACCAAAGAAGTGAAAAAGAATGTTCCAATAGCCTTTCTCGTCATCCTTATTACCAGATCCTCAGTCTAAAGTATCAATTTATTCAACAAGGTCAGGATCTACAACCTTAAATGGACGGGAAAATAACCAACGCACCAATAACTCCGAACGAAAAACACGAAAATAAACTTGAAAAAGGTTAGGTCGTCGTAGTCATCGGGTTGTCATCTTTTTCGTATTCGCAAATTCGCAAAACGGAAAAAGGCGCACACCAGTACTGGTCAGTACACTGGGTGTTGGTCGTACTCGTACATGTACCGGTAGTACGCAAGTTGTTAAAGTTCGCATCTTATCTCCATATTTGCGAAGATATTGAAGAACCAGTCAAATTCAAATTTTAATTTTCTTTTTTTCAACTACATCGTCGAAGAACTACTCGAGGAGGATCGCCTTAGTGATTGTATTATATACTATACACTAGTTGTCGATTTTCTGATCCAAAAGCATTTTGCCCACAAGATAAGCGGCTACCAAATGGGAAAGAAAGAGCGCAAGGCAGCCATTAAGGCTCTAAAGGAATCACAGGAAGCGAAAAGAAAGCGGAAAAAACAACTTAAGAATCCCGAGAATAATTCTTCGTCCGAATCAGAAGATGATACTCATTTGCGCAAAAAGAAGAAAGGCAGTGAGGGTTTAGGAAAGCCATTATCTCCGCAATGTGCAGGGAACACCGATGACGCAGTTAGACGGCTGCTTCTGTTGATCGAAAAAGAAAAAGATAAGGGTTTCGGAAACTCAAATAGAATTAATATTTCTTGTTGGTCAGGGGAAGTCCCCACGTCGGAACCACTCGAAGAATTGAAGATAGCAAGAAAAGTACTAGGTATTAAAGTTCGTCAGAGAAATTCCAAATCACAAATAGAGGGGAAAGTCAATTCGGAAACATTTTGTCCAGCTCCTTTTCATCCATCTTGTCTCTCCGAACAAGATGATTCTTCGAAAGACAGCTTGCGTAAAGTATGTTCGGATTCTGAACATCTCCCCAAATTATTCAAGCATTTTTGTGAAAAGTCTAATTTATCGCGCCCGACAGCTATTCAATTGCAAACATGGCCCGCAATGCTTTGCACAAAATTTAACATATTAAACATTGCACCGACCGGCAGCGGAAAGACTCTTGCGTACACGCTTCCAATCGTTGAACTCATTCGAAACTACTTGAAAAACCAACCGAAAGTATCTAAGAAAAAGAAGTCGAATTCGAAACCACTCTTAAATTCATCGGATGGTCCTTTGGCTTTGATTATTGTTCCAACTCGAGAATTAGCCCAGCAAGCGAATCGCACGATAAAGAGCGTTTGTCGAATGGCTCAACAATCATCAGAGCAACATATGAAAAAGCTCAAAATTCGATCGATGGCGATCTACGGTGGCATACCGCGCAACCATCAAGTTGAAGAGTTTCGAGAAGGCGGTTTCGTTCACATTTTATGTGCTACGCCAGGAAGGCTTATGGATTTACTCGCGGATAGAATATTTTCCTTGAGAAATGTCTCGTGTATGGTTCTCGATGAGTGTGACCGGTAAGTTTCTTTCTTCTACTGAATACTCAAGAAAAGAATTCAAGTAACTCACTTCAACTTAACTTATCCAGCATGTTGCAGCTTGGCTTTATTGATCAAATAAACGCAATATCTTCATACGTACGGAAAGATAGGATGACATGCCTGTTCAGCGCCACATTGCCATCTAGGCTTACTAATTCGTGCGATCAATGGCTGCCCGATCCTCAAATACAAATTCGTGCGTCAACTTCTTCTTTGAAAGTTGAGGACAGAGACGCACACATGTCCATGAAAAAGAAACTATCTTCTGATATCGTGAATATTGAAGACGATCATTTAGAAGCCAACGTAAAGAATTCTTTTACGTGCTACGAAGGCGATGAGCACAGAAACAAACTTGACTTTGCAGCAATACCTTCAAATATTCAACAAATACTCCATGTGTGTGCATCTCATAAAAAACCAAAGAAACTTATCAAAACTCTAAACCGGCTTCGAGAAGAAGAGCAAAAGAAGCAAGCACGAAATCCTGGACGATGTATTATCTTTTTCAACCGAATAAAAACTTTGAGTTACATTAAGAAACATGTGGAAGAGAATCAACAAAACCGGCGAGTTGCTGAGCTCCACGGACAAATGCCTCAATTTGCTCGGGAAAATGCTTTGAGTGATTTTCGCGCTGGTAAAGTTCACACTTTGTTAGCAACAGATATCGCAGCCCGAGGAATTCATATAAATAATGTTGCATACGTTGTCAACTACGATTTTCCGGGGTCACTTGAGCAATACATTCATCGATGTGGTCGTGCTGGTAGATCTTCTCTCTCACAATCGAAAAATGATCGTAAGACCGAGTCGAAGATGCCTAGAGCTTGCATTTATAGCTTTTTTTCACGTGAATTTGCTCCCATGGCCCGAGACATGTTGGAGTTGCTCCGACAGTCAAATAGTGAGTATATTGACCCAAACTTAATCCAAATGGCTGAAGAAGAAAAGTCGAGGAGAAAGTTAGACATATCGAAGAAGAAGGATCGTTCTGAAGGAAAGTCATACAGTGCTTCAACTCCACCTAAGAGCGATGGGTTTCAACCTAGCGATCGTAATGGCGACGATTTAGACGGACAATTTTCGTTTTTAAGTTCTCGCACAAAAATTCAGTTTAAGCGAGCTGAACATGTGAGCGATGCGTCTTCAGATAGCGATAACGATTAGAATCATGTCATAAGCAACCATTCTATTTTTTGGGTTGGTTTATGAGCCAAATTTCAGTGAAACCCCGTATGTCCAACCGACGTCAAGAATCAATCATTGTGACGGCCATTTCTCGGGAATGGTGTGTTGCGAAGAGAGAAGATTGCGAATAAAATGAAGATAGAATTATGAACAAAGAAGTATGAACGCAGCATTCAACTAATTACTTGCGTGTATGTCATTGATGTTAAAAATAATTTCACAAAAATATGTTGAAGTCATGAAGCTCTATCTTCAAAATAAATTTTGATATTGGTTATTGCCTCTCTGCTGCTTTTCGTCTATTCATTCTCGACAATGCCTTGCCTGCAGCGGCTCGTCTCTTCCTTGCCGCTGCTTCGTCCATACCAGCAAGTGCCGCTATCTTATATAGTTCATGAAAAGTAACGGCAGTATAAACCTGGGTCGTAACTTCTTGAAGAGTGCTACTTGACCGAACAAGTTCCATTCCATAGTGAATGAGCTCACAAGCATCGTCGCCCACTATATGAACGCCGATAATATGTTTATCTGCTCGATCAAAGACTAGCTTGAGCAAACCGTTCGGTGAGAATACTACACCTCGTAAACATTCAGAATATAATGCAATACCTTCACCCGCATCGATCCCATATTCTTTCGCTTGTTGGGTGGACAATCCGAAAAAAGAAGCCTCGGGACTTGACCAAATACCAACTGGAAATGCTGAGGGATTTAGAGCAAGCGATTTCGGATCAAAATTGGCGCCAGTGGTACTTAAGCTCGATTCTTTGCACTTTATGTCGTCAACGTCACAGGACTGTGATGATTTCTTAGCACTGTAAATGAATTCAACAGCAGCTACGCCTTGGGCAATTCCTGTTGATGCCAAAAACGGTCTCCCCAATACGTCACCTGCAGCGTACACAAGTGAATTTGTAGTTTGCATGGAACTCTTGCAGGTTATGCATCCAAAATCGTCGACGTCTACTCCTATTGCATCGAGACAAAGATGTTCCGTATTTGCGACCCTTCCTACGGCAGCAATGTAACAATCGCATTTTATTTCAGTCAAACAACCAAGGGGCCGTTCCCCACCACCTTTCGCCTCTAGAACGATTTTCATGGGGACGTTTAATCTTTTAGGAACTTCGAAACTCTTGACTTGTGCGCCTCTTTGAATATGTATTCCAGACCGAACAAGGTCTGCTACAAGAGTAGCTGCAACATCTTTGTCCAACCCACATTTCATCAATGCATTTCGAGGCACTTTATCTCTTATGATGAGGTGCACTTCTGCTCCCAAATTGCGAAATATTTTTGCATATTCAATTGCGATTATCCCTGATCCCGTTATAGCGATGGAACGAGGAAGATAGCTTATTGAATTTATGGAGTCACTGTCAAAAATTCTCCTTCCGTCGAACGGAATATTATCTGGACGATACGGTTTTGAGCCGGTGGCTAATAAAATGTGTTTGGATTGTAAAGTTTTTTCGAGTGGAGCTCCTTCCTTATTTTCCAACTTGACGTTTAATGAAACATGCGAAGAAGAGTTGTCGCATGAGTCTTTATCAAATTTGGCAAATCCCTCTACTATCTCAACACCAGCATAACGTAACTGCCTTACTTTATCATCGACGTTGGCAGTCGCTAGCCGCAGGCACTCATTCACAATCTCATTCCACACACTATCCTCCCGAAGGCCAATACCGCGCAACATTTCGACGTTAATCCTTTTACTTGTATCTCTCAAAGCCTTGCTAAACAGACCAGTAGGACCGCCAAGACTCAAATCCCGTCCCGCCGCTTGAATTGCACCGGAAAATTTTGGAGCATCAACTAGACATACGCGCTTTTCGAATTTATTTGCCGCCACTAAAGCAGCCTCTACCCCAACTGGGCCCCCTCCTACGACAATTAAGTCGTATTCTTCTTTTGTAGCAGGATTCAAATCAGATGAACTCCTTAATGGTAAAGATGAACGACTATAATAACGGTTTGAAAAGGCAGCATTATTTTGTAGGAGTCCATAACCGAATGAAAAAAGTAACGATAGAAGTAAAGGTATGAGGACCATCCATGAAAATGGAGTCATGCACACCCTGTTGTTTAGTATGGTCATTACTGCCCGCTGATTAGTGCCAACTTGAAAGAATTTTTTACCTACGTAACAGAGATACCTATGATATGAGCCAGTTGTAAAGGTAAGACAACCTTTATAATAATCGCTATCCTAATATTGTTTAGTTTAGGAGAAGATCGATGGGTATGAGGTATGAGGGGAATGGGGAAAAGGAAAAGCAGATACGCTCGTACGTAAGGAAAGGAATGATATTTTTTTTTAAACTGTATGCTTTTATTTTATTGATATTATCGTGTCACCCTCTTATGTTTTCCCCAAAGAAAGATATGTTCTCTGAATCTCTGTACCCGGTATCCTTCATCTCTCTACTCCATATTATTCTCTTTCTGAGTTCTTACGCTCTTTATGTATCCTTCGCAAGAATGACCGTCGATAACGCATACGAGTAGTACAGTTGAAAAATTCTTCATCGAAGAATATTATGGTGAATGAGATGATCAAAGAATGAAGAAGTATTTGAATACTATCTTCAACAAGTATTCTGGTGAAAAGAACAGTTCATCATCTCATCCCTATTCCAGTAAACGTACGTACACACATGTGTAGATACATTTTTATAGATACCAGTAGTTGTAGTTGTAGTCACGAGTCACGACTACCGGTAGAAGAACATCTCAAAAAAAAATTCTCTGGGAGAAAACGAAAAACGCACCCGAACAAAACACGCCAACGATGCCAAGAAGAAAACAGAATTCATAGGGAAAACATTATTTTTCTCAGCATTATTCTCTATTACTATCTACACAATAATATCAAATCAATCCTTTTCAACACACTTTCAACTTTCTAACCATCGCGACAACAAATATGCGAAGCAGTCCTAAAACCACAAACAGCAACCTTTTTTTCAAAATTGAAAAGTAATCAAATCGAATGACATCATGATTCATAAGAATCCAATTAGAAGCGCTTGCCACCAAGCCGAGGAGCAGCCGACGCTTTGGAAAATGTTCGGTGAACAAGAACACGTCAACGACGAAGAGGACCAGATAAATTGGAATGCTGTAATTGATCGTATGTATTCACACCCGGAAGAAGTGGATTGGATTGATCCAAGAAATGGACGGACGTTTCTTCATCACGTTCTTATTCGAAGTAGCGGTGCATGTTCGTCTTTGTCATTGCAACGGAAGGTGGTTGAGGAATTGGTGCGTAAGTATCCCCATCAAACTAAAATGAGCGATGCAGCATTTACAGGAGATATGTTGCAGATGATGCTTTGTCGATATACTCAGGTTCCAGAAGCTGGTTGGCATTACGCCCCGGATGACGCAGTGGGGACGTTGCCTTTGCATTATGCTGTGAATCCGTTTGGTAGTTGTTGTCCTCATAATGTGGAGGTGGTTCGGTGCATTTTAAATGCATATCCAGCCGCCACTTCTCAGAAGAGTTTTACTGTTGGCGAGCCGCTGTTTTGGGCATTGGATTGGGATGAGAATATCGAGAATCAACAACGAAGAAGGAATAGAGTCAACATACAGCAGCGGTACCTCGAGTCGGATCGGTTATTATCCGATCGGAATTTGCAAGTCATTGATTTGCTACTTGGGGTAAATCCTTCTGTTGCATTGCAAACATCGCCTTTTTTTGGATCGTATGATGCTTTGGATCTTGTATGTAAGCTTTGGAAGAGACAGTATATTGTATGTGACCAATATAAGCTACGTAAATTGTGCCGCTTGACCGAGTTAATAATAGAGGCGAGACACAGGCCTAGCCATTCATTTCCAAAAGTTTCTCACCAAATTATATGTACGCGATTAGAAGCAATGCTGAGTGAGCCAAGCCGTCCTCTTGAAAAATCACAGAAACTCAGGGATATATGGTTCAAGTCTTACTTGTGCAAGCTTCGCCAGAGTCTCCAAAAAGACGAGCTTCCTTCGTTATTTTTACTACTTATGACCGCCATTGAAAACGGATACAGATGGAACCCAGTCGTCATGGAGATACTTATGATTGATCCTACGGTAGCCACAATTCCATATGGAGCGTGGAGGGACTATCCATTTATGACTGCTGCTACTACTTCTTCGATGATTGAAGATAAGTCATGCTTGCTGGATAATGCAAGAGAGCCTCTGGATACGGTTTACAATCTCCTGAGATGCTCACCCTGGGTAATGCAAGAGTTTTTGCCATAACCTTCTAGAATTTTCATGGGAAGGATTATTTTGAAGATTTCCCCCAACATTTTCGTGATGTGTTTTTCGTTAATAAGCTTATAACCATCTATTATCATTCTCTCTTAACTTTTCCGCCATGTATGCAGTAGTCCGCAACATCCTAAGCAGTATATCATACAGTTACGGACTGAGGATTAATGTTAAATATATTTTAACTTACTTTTGGGATTAATTTTATTTGGCTATGAATTTAAAGATAGTAATTTTTTGACATGATACCGATCTCTTATCCTAAGAATCCTGATTTTTTTAAATTCTAATGAAGACGAAAGCACTGATAAGCAAAAGAAAAAGAAAAAAGAAGTAGTTCAGAAAACATACCTGTGAAAGTATCAGGGACCTGCTAGCGTCAAAAACGAACTCCATGTTGTCTGTGTCGGTTGCGTTCGTGACATGAATATAGGACATGGTCCTTATCTTCATACATTCAGAAAACTTTTCGGTGAAATAATTTAAACCGTCCTCTACACTCCCAGGCTTTCCAGTAAAGTCGCTGAACTCGGGAACGTCTCTAATGTCACTTGTCCCTATTTTTTCGGCGAAAACGTCCATCTTATTTAGAAACAAAATGACTGATGCGTTTGCGAATGGTTTACTATAGCAAGTGCTCCAAAGCAACTCGATCGCTTCCATCAATCTATTTGTTGATCGAGCTTCACTCACTCTTTGATCATATTCAGACAGAGCAGCGACAAATATCACACCATCCAATGAATCCACCAATCTCATCCATTTTTTTCTCTCAGATCTTTGGCCGCCAACGTCTACCATCTCAAAGTCGACACCATCGATAAAGTAATGTTCCTTAACTGTACGCATCGTTTGCAATCTTGAAAGCAAAACGTCTTCAACAGTGGGGACATAATCACCAGCTGCAATTCGTTCCAATGAATTCAGATAATGCTTGTGGCCATCAATAATATTTACCAGGTTCCGCTGAAGCCAAAAATCTCTATTAAATATCTTTTTACTCCACAAAGACTGCATATCTCTCCAATATTTCAGAAGCAATATCGACTCTTTCGTCACTTCTTCAGAAACTCGCTTTCTGGAACGATTTCTCAGCAACTCGTTCACAGGCAAGAAATCTTCAGACGGATCCTCTTGCGACTGTGAACGTTCAAAGCTTCTTAAGTCCAATCTCTTCTTCACATCATCACACAATTCTTTCTCGTCGTCTTCTTCCAGTCCATCACCAATTTTGTCCTTCAATTCGAGCAATTTTCGCATGGCGACTACTGCATTACTACGAATCACGATCGCATAGAACTCCTCCTCTTCCACTGTAAACGGAGCGCCATATAGAATTCGAAATTGCTTGAAAAGTGTGCTCTTTCCACTCTCACCAGCCCCGAGGAATAACAGCTTTATTGTTTCTCGCGCCGAGCTCTCATTGGTTCCTGTTTTGGAACTATTGCTACTCCCTCGCTTATGGTTGTTCTTAGCTAACTTAGTGTCGGTGTATACATACTCTGGCAGCGCCTCGCTGCTACTAACAGTACTGCTCGCATCAGCTTTAATTAGACCAACGGATATCGAATGAAAGCAATTTCCCATCGTAAAATAGTTAATCCCTCCCTTTTTTCGATACAATTCACTATGGAGGAATGATGGTAAAATATGAGAATTATTCAATTTCGAGCATCTAGCGCAGCATATTGTCGTGTTTCGTTCTTTTGTTTTAGTGCTGCGCTAGTCGAAGCTATCGTGCTTCATGCCCATGTTCTGGCACTTGTACATGGTAATTAGGATAATGCAAAATCATTCACATAAACAAGTGATAATTATACATAATACATCGCATTCGGATGATTGTCAGCGGTGTGTGCAGCCATGCGGACTTAACTATTGGTACAATATACCTCATAGTCATATGTCCAACAGATTCAAGTGTACATTGTACAAAGGATATATGTCTGTTGTTCTTTTTTAATAGATTATTCGGCCTTAGTTGTCATGCTTTTACACACTTTACATTTGTTATATATATTAATTAAGATGTATTAAATACCGGTATATTCTCATTAGTATGCGTTATGTGTATGCGAAACTCAGTACGAAACGTTCTTTTATTGATATAAATTAATTTTCGATTGCTTCTTTGTTTTTCTTTACAACACAGCTAAGATGTAAATAAGAATCTCATATACATATGTATTTGTTATGTGAGAAAGTTGCAAAAGAAGCACTCCTTCTTTTGCAACTTTCTCTTTGTTATGTACGCTTTATACTTATCAATCTTTATGTCTACGACGTTCGACGCTTGTATTAGTCATTAGTCAATCGTCAATCGGCTAAATCGATGGTAATGGGAACTCTTGCTTTGTTACTTTTACGGGGTATTCGGCAGTTCGCTTTTTCTTGTTCCATCTCTGAACGAGAACATGTAAACACATCGAAAATTCCTTTTATCTATTAAACTATTGATACCCATATAATCGTTTTGACTTTTTGTACGAACTTTAGGATGATCGGACGATAACCAGCGAAGTGCCGACGATGCAAAGATGCATACGATTATGTGGTTACTTCGCAATTGGAATTGAGGCTATCCTTGACAACGTTCATTCGAGATTTTTAACCAACATGCTTTCTGCCTTCACTACTCGGACGTAAGTATTTTGAATGAAGAGGTTTGGTTATCAGGTCAAGCCATATTCATTATTGCTGTTGATGTTGCCCGGCATTATCACTGTTGGCGGTTTCGCTAATTTTTTGTTTACCGTTAATGAAATGACGACAGTGCTTCACGTGTTGCAAGTAGATCGGCTTTTTCTGCTAGACTTTCGGGCTTTCGATCGATGGCTACTGATACTATTCCTTCAGATAAGGAGCAGCAAGTTGGTCCTCGTAAGGTGGAAATGGAATATGTAGAGAAGTATGGGGAAGACTATTTCAATCGAGACTCAATTATGCCCGACGAGGGCATGGGAACACTTGCAAATCCTGTCATGATTCCATCCAGTGAAGCATCAAGGGTAATTGGGTTTGAATGTCCCACTACCCATGCAACCTTTTATTTTAGTTTGGAGAAGAATGGAATGCTTCACTACGTAAAGCAGCTCGGTTTGTTCTTCATGTTGTTCGACCCGAAGGAAATTTCTGAGCAGACTGCGTAAATTGGTCTTTTAAATCAGAGATGCAGTGAAAATTAGAGTGGCTTATCAAGTATCGAGAACATATCTTAGCGAGGATATGGTTATTAAGTTAATTTGTTTTGCTGATTTGTTTAAGGGTCTTATGTTTTCCAGCGATATTTTCAATAATTCGGTAAATCCAAAAGCACTCAGGTAGTATTTATTTAAGGTGACGCTTTCAACCGGCCATTTTCTTGTAGTGATTTCACTTCCTCGCGTCGCTAGCAATAGCCTCGGTTACTTTCGTGTGAGAGAGCCTTCTTTTGCGGAGTTGCCATCACAAGTTGCCGTGAAGACTAGGTTGCATCCATTGCTTTGATATTTCACTCTCTCTCCAAATACTAAATTCTTCAAAAATTATTAGCTACTTATTTTGGGAGGTTGCTATGGAGTTACGTATTAATATAAGTTATTGTACTTGACAACGATAGCTCGAAATTCTTGAGCAAAGTTTACATATTAACATCTAACAGATAATGGTAAACATTTGGAGACAAGCCCTTGCACTCGTTACTGTAATTTCAGGAGGTACTGAGTTCACTTAAAGCGATAAGCAATGTTGGTTCAATTCAAGAAAAATGAGTTTTACCGTATTTTGTGATGCCGATGGTGGTGTTTAGAGAGTAGGGAGAGATACGGTGGCGCGGCTAACGAAGAAGATAAAAGAAACAAAAAAACATAGCAGTTGGCATCAGGCCAAATGCATCCTACCTCTTTTTGTGAATATGATTTCGTTCATCTGCACATAAATGATTTGTGAACAGCTTATTTTAGGCCATAACATCGCAAAATCAATGCAATAACCTTAGGTACGGTGTAACCTCTATCTGTTTCTAGTCATTTACGTACCGTGCGGATAATTATTGTACGTACTACTATTGTTTGTTTAGTTGTAAATCTAGATAAATCGTGATACATCGCCGTAAATCATTACTTCTCTGCGAACCTTAAAAGTACCAAGTACGTCATGTCATCCCCTTTTGTCGTCTAATAA
>Ga0115008_10003298_pt1 | contig 13356 bp, 17 predicted proteins | sample FraStrMetagenome_FD_87164 | JGI IMG/M metagenome (GOLD analysis project Ga0115008, IMG submission 87164) | Marine eukaryotic phytoplankton communities from Arctic Ocean - Fram Strait ARC3M Metagenome | ecosystem: Environmental > Aquatic > Marine > Oceanic | place: Fram Strait | collected...
TCGGGATAAATTACTGAGCTCATCTGTGTTTTTCGTGTTTTTGAATTGCCAATGCTGTGCGTCGTGCGTCATTATCTATTATTGATAACGGTCTCAATTTATTTTTGACGATTTTCAACACATTGCCCCTACCATCCCGTAATTTAAACAGGGAAAATGTAATGCGGATTTACGACTTTGCAGGAACCAAGCTGAAGGAGCTCCTTCAAACGAAAGGAGAAGTGAAATTCTTTAGCTGCACTAGTGATATATGGTCGTCCAGAACGATGGAAGCATTTCTCGCACTAACAATTCACTATTTGACAGACGATTTTGAAATGAAAAAGTTTGTGCTGAAAGTGGATCCAGTCATACGAGTAATCATATGATAAGTGGAATTCCACCGTGTTCTTACATCAAGCTTCACGTTCAGCACAACATCAACAGTGTAAGGAGTTGCTTAAAAATATTACAAGTTTTACAAAATATTGATGTTGTGCTGAACGTGAAGCTTGATGTAAGAACACGGTGGAATTCCACTTATCATATGATTACTCGTATGACTAAAATGATGAGTTCTATCGTTCAATTTGAAATTTTCTACTAGAGTCCGAGGGGAAAGAAAGAATTCCAAGGAATCAAGACCAAATTTCCCGAATTGACCTCAGAGAAATGGGCTTTGATTAGGGGATTGAGAATGTTGTTGAAGCCATTTGATAGCGTGACGAAGTATCTGAGCGGCCAGAAATATCCTTCTTTTACTGCCGCAATGCCATTACTCAGAGAAGTTAAACAAATTCTATCAAACACAACTCTTTTTGACATGTCAGATAGTGCTTGTACGAACAAAACATTCAAGCTTAACTTCAAGCGGGATTTTTTAGAGTATCCATTTTTTGACCGTGTGGTCAATCAGCTGGAAGAATGTCGTATCTTTCTCTTGGAAGAATTTACTAAAAGATTCACGGATGTTGATGCGTCGATTCTCTGATCCAAGATTTGCCAGAGCAACATATTTATCTGGATCGGAAAAATATAAAGCGAAGTACCTCTTGCAGAATGAAGTTCTTCATCTTGTAATGCAAGACTGGGTTGCAAAACCAGATGAAGGAATTTTGAACGAAAATACCGGCACTGACATAAACTCTGTTGATTCCGATGATGATGACAATGACGTAGATTTTATATTTAAGTTGGCAGGAACACGTATCCCAGAAGCAACGAATGATGACAAGTCTCCGGACACTCTAAGACAAGAGCAAATGGAAAGAGAAACAATTGCAGTGAAGCATGAGGTAGAAGCGTACATTCGCGATGCAAGTGCAAGAGGCAAAGATTTAGATCCATTACTGTGGTGGAAAGAAAAGCGGAACAATTATCCACGAGTAAGTTTGGCTGCTCTTAAATGGCTTTCTGTGTGTTCAACTTCGACGCCAGGCGAAAGAGTTTTTCAATCTGTGGTATTGTCAATTCAGCCAAACGCAACCGGATGAAGAGAAATGCTATTACCGCTCAAGTGTTTCTCTACAATAATTTAGATGCTCTCGACTCTCGACCTACCACAATCAGAGTTGTTAAACTTTATGACTTGACCATGTCCAGTTGAGAGTTATGATCATTAAGGCGATAATTAAATTTTTGGGTTTCTAAACGTTGATTGTTAGTTCACCTCCAATCCTTAACGTTGACATCACTAGTAAAATGGCGACGTTGGATCTCACAGGGTTTGCAATATTTCTTTTTCTTGTCGTTCGAGAGCCTTCTTGGGTGGCAAATTCTGAAGATGGAGATCATGCTCCCCGTTTACAAACGGGGATAAATCGCGAAAAGAAAACATAGGTCCAATGCCTGGCACTACCCTTTTCCGTTCATTCTCTCTTTCTCTTCTTGAAGACGAAGACAAATTCCTTCCAGATTTTCAGAATTTGAGATTCATTCGTGCTTATCGAACGTCATACATCTTTCGCCAAAAGCATCCCATCGGAATCCATATCCAATAAATAGGTTCAAATTCCTTTGGCTCATTAGCATCCACCCCACCCTATTTTCATTTCCCTATACTTCTGTCTGACAATATGATGCCATCGTCCCAAGCAGAGTTCATCAAAATTGGAGTTGCGTCGATTTGTTTGGCATACATTGTAAAAAATCTGATTCGAGATGTTTTTGAATATCAGCGTCAACAGAGGAATGCTTCCTCGTCTTCAAAAAATGATGCTCTGGATTCACTGAATTCTACAAATACAGACACTTATGAAAGAAATCGTTCCGTGGTAGATCGAGAAACTACAACAGAGGATAGTTCATATTCGAGTATCGTCGATGACGGTTTATCGGCGCAGCAGCAGCAATTTCGGCAGCAACGGCGGTGTGAAGTTTTGGTTCATAACATTGCGCATACTGATCTAATACTTTCAATGGAATCACCTTCTGTTGTTCAATCCGATGGTGATGTTTTGCTTTGCCGGCCTCGATTTTCTGCATTTTCTTCCTTTTCGAAAAGGGTGTTCGATGTATTAAATCGAAAAACTACTAAAAAAGGCTTGGCTCAATTTCCAGTTTATGATCGAAAAGAGAATCAAGTAAAGCTCTCGACTCCACGGAATTTACGGTATATTCCAGTAGGTTTCAAGGACTTTGGTTCTATACCGATGACAGGTATGTGAATCTTACTGTTTGAAAGATGTAAATTGCAAATTTTGCGCATTAATTTTCATTGGAAATATTTGCAGTGGAAGACGTTCATAACGTTAGAATCAGAGGAGGTGACGCGAAAATATTGGGAGATAAAACTGAAGGATTAAAAATATCTGCCGTTCTTTTTCCCCTCTTGTCCTTCCTTGTTCCGAAGTGGTTGAACAGTCTCGAAGAAAATGTAAGAAATATTATTTGTATTATATTCCTTCTTTTCAACTCCTGCATTTTTCGTCGACTGAAAATTTCTCACGATAAAATTATATGTCACTGTTTGACAGGGGTGCAACGAAGATACAAAGAAAGTCATCATTCTTGTTAGTGGTGTGGGTACTCCTCGTAACTATTCACACGAAATTAAGGGAAATTCTACTGAATATTGTTCGAAACTTATGGAAATGTTTATCAAATATCTTTATCCTGATATCACTGTCGTACGCATACATAGTCAAAGTTGCAATATTTTTCGATACGACGAAAATATTTCCTTTATCAAAACGAATCTACTTCCAAAGATCCAGGGCTATCGAGATTCGCTTACAAGGAACAGGCCGTATCCGGATGATGTAGATTATATTGAGATTGAAGATAGAAACAATTACTTCGATCCAGATCTTGCGAAATTTTTTCGGGTGTCGATTAGCTTTGCCGATGGGTCGCCTGCTAGAACTCATGCAATTCAGAGCTGCCTTCGATCCTTCCGTCCAACTTATTTTCATATTTGGGCGCTGAAGACTCTCTGGCATGACGGTAAAGTATGTCACGACGATGTTGAAATGTTCTCTTTTTCAGAGATCGATAGTTCCCCTGCCATTGATGTGAATCTTCTTAAGAGAAGTGAAAAAGAATCAAACGATATCAGGCTTATTGTCGAAGAAATGCTGAAATTTAAGATTGAGTATTTGGAGAGTGCATTGAAACCTCGAAGTGATATAAAGAAATTTTGGTTGAGGAAATCGCAAAAGCCTGTTTTGAGCGTTTTACTTGTTCAAACAGAAAATAGCAATACGAAGCTATACCGGGGGACTAACATGGAAGTATCTATGCCGACGGGAAGTCTTTGTGCTGAAAGAAATGTTATAGGTACTGCTTTAGCCTCAAACCCAGGCCTTCGACGAGAGGATATTCGCATGGTATCTGTTTTGGCTTTACCTCTACCTACAAATACAGATGAAAGATATGGCAGTTTAGCTCAATTTCGTGATACTGTGCAAAAACAACTTTCCGCAGCTCAAAACGATTTACATAGCAATAATCTCGCATTGTTCGATCGTAGCAAAATTAGAAGAAGTGTGAGTGTGGGCAGTTTTCATAGCATTGTGGAAGAAAAGTCAGCAGAAAAGTCGCCTTTGCACAGTGGATTAGTTTTAGAAGAGGACTTAGCTAGAAAAATGTTGCCTCCGGAAATCGGTAATGTCACTCTGCTACCGTCAACTGAAATGAAAATTAATGAAAGCTTTTTCGACACAAAATATAAGAAAGATGAATCACAGCCTGGAACACCAAAACGAAGGATACGCCTTTATGATCAATTTGAGCAGTCCAATCCTACCTGCATCTCACACGAGAGACTACGTAAAAGATCTGTATTACTTCACACAAGTGCTGGTGATCTCAATCCATTAAAGCCATGTGGCGCTTGCAATGAATGGCTAAAAAAAATTGCAGAATGCAACCCTTATTTCAAAGTGATTACGTTCACGGATGCAGATTGCAATGGAGTATATTGCCAATCATGTCAAGAATGAGTGACGCTCTCTTTCAATAATAAGCTGGGGGTTACCAATGTTATAACACGATCCAAACTTTGTCTTGAAATATTTCGGTGCCTAGTCATTTTATTGGAAAGAAATTATTGAAGTTCACAATCGTAGTAGGGAAAGCCCTATACTTTGACATATAGACGTATGTCTCCAAATGCACGATCGTTGAATATGACCGTTGAAAAGAGGCGACGTAAATACAAGCAGTAGCTCGAAAGCAAGCCAATTATGTCCCGACAAGCTGATTTTGTCCATTTGGTTTTGGACCGTAATATCGTGACATCGTAATAAAAAATATAATCCCAAGTCTGTTACCGCAAACTTTTTCGCTACAATGAATGATATGTCCAACTTCAAATTATCGCCTTCAACGAAAAATTTCTCGTTATCAAATTTAAAATTATGTGGGTATCCTCACGTCTGCTTATGACTTTTTGTCCCAATATACGACTCATATATCCCATACCATTTGCCGCAATAACTCTTCATTGTTTTCAGTAAGTAACGCTCCCAAAAACTCAATGATAAGATTGCTTTGAACAAACGAAACTGGTAGCTGTGAGAACTTCCCATAACCATAACTCATAAAGTTTAAAATTTGTCTTTTTCATTATTGGTTATGATTTTATGATTTTAGGAGAGGAGTACATGTCATGTTTTTTTTGAACTGTATGCTTTTATATTATTAACTTCTACTCTTGTACTAGGTATATGTAGTGGTCCGAGCAGAGTTCTCATTACCATCGATTTAGCCGAGTTACTAACACAAGCACCGAATCTCGTTGACATAGTTCATACTTCACACGTTCACATCATGTTCACATACGTCCACATGTCACATACGCGTCCACATTCGCTCGGTTTTTTCGATGTCGATCCCTCTGCCGAGATGATCATACACGAAGCAATATGAATGTAGCTCTCTTTTCGTTCATTCATTTAGTGCTGCTTTTCTCTTGCGTGAAAGCTCTCGGTACCAGTCAGATCCGAGTATGGGATAGCGTTGTCCCTTCTCCTATTTGTGAGAAAATTCATCAATATGCTTCTAAACTCGGTCTTTCACATCGGATATTACACAGGGGTACACGGCATGATTGTGAACGCTCTTACAATATTTTAGAGGAAACGATCGATTCAATTTTGTCAGAATTAGGAGATGATTCGGAGACGGTAGAGTATTGGTGTCGACAAGAGTGGAAAAGTATCGAAGCTCACGCGGATGTCGATGAAAGGTTGGCAATTGAGGAGCAAAATTACAGATTTCCACGAAATGGTCACGTTCTCTACTTGAAGGTGGGGTCGAAAGTCCGGGGTCCGACATGTCTATTTCCAGAGTGTTCATTTGGAGGGGATCTTTCCTCAAAATCACAAGAATGCGGAAAGGTAGAACTTGTAACAGTACCAGCTGTTGAAGGGAGACTTTTAAGATTTCAAGGAGATTTATTGCATGCAGTTCCTAGACCGGCTGCCCAGTGGTTACTTCCTTTTACTCAATTAGGCAAAACAGATCCGGAGTCAGAATGGGGAAGATCTGTAGTTTTGTTTAATACTTGGCCTGATGTACCGCCGCGCGCGGTCGAACTATGTGACGACGCAAGATTGTCATCAGACGACAGAACTTGTGAATTGATACATTTCAAAGATTCATGGGAAGAAAAATGCATTGCTGAGGTCGATAAAAAACCAAACGCATCATCCGAAAAAGTAGATAAATGCAAAATATGGTTATTGGGTGATGAACCACGGCGGAGATATCCCAGTAGAACAGTAAATTTGATCGCAGATAAAGAATTGAAAGCTACTCTTGAGAAGGGTTCAGATCCATCGCTATCGGTATTATTACAATAAGAATCATGATTGCACAATGATTTTACATGACGTAGGATAAGACGTCCATACTCTGAAGTTGGTCTAGATTCTTGGCAACGCAACTACATTCGCATCGAGCTTGGTCAGTACTTGCAAAAATTCCGTATGGACAAAGATGGAATTTAACAAAAGTGATTGAAATAATTGAAGTTACAACTTATGTCTTTTTATTTGATCCTTAAGTTGGAAACCCCCGAAATCATTGCAAATAAATTCATTTGTAACACTGTAATATCATGAAGTTTTACCTTAAACATAAAACCAGCAACAACGAATAATCCTTCCCTATGAATTCTCGTTTGCATTCGACATCCTTCAAGTTGCCTTTCGCAGAACTTCACAGGAACCTCTTCCCATTTTGATCGTTCAAGAGTGCCCATAGATGGACGCGAAAAAAAAAGATGCAGCGTCGAAATAATATAAGAACATTCAACAAATCGTCGCTTTATTCCTAGCGACGATGAAAATATAAGTTACTCAAAATTTCATGCACGACGTATCTCCCAGAATGTATTCACATCGTCACAAAATCATACTTCGGGATAGTATTTTCTTTTTTGTTGTATTTTGTTAAGATGAATACTGAATAGTACATTATCATGATAAAATACCTTAGGTGATAGATGATAGCAATAAGAATGATGATTTACCATAAGACATTCCCTACTATTACTGATTACATGAAATTCATGTTTCAATGCATATTCCATAATCATACACTCTGGGTATGTGTGATGTTTTACACTTTGCCGAGAAATCTCTACTAATTTAAAGGACAAAAAAAAAGATATTGATATTGAGAATTGAGAATATTGCGATGTTTTGTAAACGGCCTTATCGTGTAGTGCTACATCATAATAATCCAAAATTAGCTCTGACAGCAGGATACGAACATCCGGCATTTCTCGAAAATGTGTGAGAAGGATACATCACGGTCATGTGTCATGTGTTTGTCTACACAACGACTTGCTGATCCTATTTTTGATGTCTGTTTGTAGGATAGGATAGATACCCAACAATAATCCCTAACATCCTTATCCCTCCATTACCATTACCATCATCATCTCATCCACCCGTTCGTGATACGTTTGAATTCGAGCACGTATTTTACTTTTACACATCCTTACGTTTCCATCAATATCATTTCACTGGATTCTAAGTGTAGATTCCGTGGAACTGTCGTGGAGTGTCGTAAAATATATTTAGATTGAAAACGTTATCGTAATAATTATGTCTTCGGTCAACGTACAACCTCATACGTCTCTCGCAGCCGCAGGAGAGGGAGATTCGAGTGAAAATAATCAGTTGCCAGATGCGGTAGGAAAGAAATCTTCCGACCAAAATGACGAAAGAGCGAATGGATCCTCTCCGGCTGGTGGTACTATATCATACAGTGCAGAGCGCATAATCGGGAACGGTTCGTTCGGTGTCGTGTTTCAGGCAAGTGTCGTGGAGACGGGGGAAGTTGTGGCCATTAAAAAAGTATTGCAGGATAAACGGTTCAAGAATAGGGAATTGCAGATTATGCGGCTTTTGGTTCAGGATCCACACTGTAACATTGTTGCGTTGAAACATTGTTTTTATAGTCAGGTAAATGGTGTTATTTTGAAAGAGATTGAGGTGGTGCTGTGATTTATGTCGGGTGCTAATGTTTGTATTTCTTGTTTATCGATACAGGGCGAAAAGCTGGATGAACTTTACCTAAATCTCGTCCTTGAATACATACCCGAGACAGTGTATAGTATTCATCGGCAATATCAAAAGGCCAAACCGAACTCAACACCCCTCCCCATTATTTACGTCAAATTATATCTTTATCAACTATCGAGGGCACTTTCACACATTCATGCGCTTGGTATATGTCATCGAGATATCAAACCGCAGAATCTCCTCGTGCATCCACAACGAAATCATCGGTTGATGCTTTGTGATTTTGGTAGTGCCAAAGCTTTAGTCAAAGGCGAACCCAATGTAAGCTACATTTGTAGTAGATATTATCGTGCACCAGAATTAATATTTGGAAGTACCGATTATTCTACGGCAATCGATATCTGGAGCATGGGATGTGTAGGTGCTGAACTGTTGTTAGGCCAACCGCTCTTTCCAGGCGACTCGGGTGTAGATCAATTGGTAGAGATTATCAAGGTATGTCTCATTACGTAAGAACGCAATTACGGTGGGTGGTATGTGTTGTTGATTTATTATTCATTTATTTACTGTAGGTTTTGGGAACTCCTTCTCGTGAAGAGATAAGTGCCATGAACTCGAACTATACGGAATTTAGATTTCCACAGATAAAAGCGTGTCAATGGCGAAAGGTTTTTCGAAGCAAAACTACACCTGACGAAGCAATGGATTTCATTGGACAAACTCTTGCTTACAATCCGGAAAAACGTGTGAAGCCTCTCGAAGGTTGTGCTCATGAGTTCTTTGATGAACTGAGGCAAGAAAGAACACGGCTGCCTTCTAGCCAAAATGTATTGGGTACTTCTTCTGTGCCCACTGAAGAAGAAGATTTGTCTCTACCTACATTGTTCGATTTTACAGAATATGAATTGAAATCCCCACCTGAACTCTTAAAGAAAGTAAGTACATCGTTGATTTGTTAAAAACAGTATAACCTCGTGAGAGCTAACCACGTTTTGGTTTTGATTAATTATCATCTAGCTGATACCCCCTCACATTGCAATATCACCTCCAAATCAAGTTGAAGACGCAAAACAACCATCGCAAACCTTGCGATAATCTAGGTTTACTTTAGAATGAATAAAGGTCTGTAAAGCTTGGAAGTGAGTTGTTTGACCACTTTTAATATGCATTTTTCAACGCACTATTGAGTTTCGAGTGCAGGTTAAACTCGAAATATGTGGCTGGCTGTGTAAGCATTTGAATTTTGAATGAGAACGCATTGTTGCTGTAAAATAGAAATATACATCAATCCTCTTTTTATTATATTCCAGTTTTTTAACACGTGACATCGCACTATTTTTTTGCCCAACAAGGATATTATGACACACCTCTCTGGTAACAATGCCAGTATTTAGTAGGATAGCTGACGGAAATATAAACACATGAGCCCTTTTCATATTGAGATACCTCTTTCCATATCTACCACATGTACAAACACACTTCAATATTTGCAGTCTTATGCTTTCTTTCATGAATAAAGATATATCCCGTCATCGAAATTGTTTCCTGATTCCTACTTCCTACATAAAAGTTTGGAGACAGTGGGTAGCAAGTCTATATCAATAAAAACGATTGAACATTTGACTCTATATCAACGTTTAATTTTGAATTAATTCATTGAATTAATTCAAACGTAAAATGATAATCTAAAGCCACTCTACAAGCAAAATGGGCAGAGGAGATCGTCTTTCAGTATCGACGTGCTCTTTATGATATGTCGTTACCTTCAAACGATCCTTCAACGCTGGTACTGCAGTGATGATATTCATCGTCGAGGCAGCAAACTTTTCTAAACTGGTTGCTGAGGAAGAAAGAAAATTTGGCATCATAAGATAAGAACGTTTCTTTTTTTCTGACCCACTTTCTTTCATTGCGAATCCATGAAAATCCATTGCGATATTTGTAAAAACATATTCATAGGCTTCATCAACGTGAACTGCGTCGCTAAAACTAAATGTCGACTCAACTTGTGACGGACTTTCATACAATAATATCATACATACAAAAAGTTAGAGAACATTATAGGAAAAGGAAAACTTTTGATTTGTCTTACTTTTCCACATTATCAAGGATCCATTGACGGGCCTTGTCCTGGGGTGTGATGAAAGTGAAGGCCTCTATGCCTTCCGTCTTGTATCGGATTAGTAGATAACTCTATAAAACAATAGCTTTCCATAACTTTATTGCTTACCTTCCCAATCGCCTTGTAAAAATCTTCTTCTGTGTTTGTTTTGGCTGAATCCTTCGTCGTGACTGTCATTCCAAACAAAGCTTCTAATTTATCCAAATCTTTCTTGCTTACACTGCCTTCAGAAGTGCCACTGTTGACGTCATCAATACTAACTTTCTTTTTGCGATCTAAGGCTGACGATCGTTCTTGCGTTTCAAAAGGCGGAGTGGCTCTGACCTCTACAACGCATGTTGGGTATGGAGAGCGTCGAGCTTCCTTTCGTTTCTTTTTATATTCCGTTATTTTTGGATCTTCGTTTGGATCAACAGCGTCATCTTCATTATCAGCATTAAGCCCTCCAAATCTTGGATGTAGATGAGCCATATTTATTGCCGTAATCCATTTTTTGGAAGACTCCTCTTCCTCTTTATTCTTCGTTGACAAAACATAGTCACCCGCACTGCGCCGCGCTTTATTAATGGCATTCACAATGGCATCAAAATCTTCGAAATTATCAAATACAGCAATAGAGGGTGCAACAACCACTAGCGTCTGACGAAATGTACCCGGCTTATACTTGGAACCTGAAATCATAGCAGTACAGCACACAATGTCAGATAAGCGAACACTTGTACATTCCAAACTCAAATCATTGAAACAGCCTCATTTTGACTACATGACATGACATGATACATAAACTCACTCACCCTGAACCTCCGCAAGCCGCACCTCATTCTTCCCATGCGATTCCCCCAACTCCCTCACCTCCCTCAACCTCGAAAACAACCTCGCCACATACTCCGTCGGCTCCTCCGTCGTTTCACACACATACGAAACCTCTTTACGCGCATACGGGTTCGTCCTGCCAATGCCCTTGGCCTCATCCTCCACATTCGAGTTACTAGGGCTCGAATTCAACGTCTGTTCAATCCAACGTTCCGTATCACTCAAGGATTGCCATACTACATTGTCTGGAAACTCTCGTCCGGTACGATCTCCACTGGAACTTTTGTCGGGAGGGTTATAGAACAAATGAGTCGTGGAGGAGGAGGTTGGAGCAGTTATACTGACATGACGGTGGTTATGGCTCGTATGGAGGAATGCGTTTGCGTTATTACAGGATGTTGCTAGTGCTACTACTACTACTGCTGCTGCTGCTGCTGCTGCTGATGCAAGGATGGATTTGCTTTGGTGGGTGGATTTCATCTCTTTCTGTGTAATATATGTTTATAATAATCTGTTGTGTGAAATATAAAGAAATTGGCTCCCTGTCAATTCTTTCTCTTGCGTAAAATGTGTGTAGAAAAGAGAAAAGGTGTTGGTGATTTTGGATTGGCGGAGAGGTGAGAGGATACAGTTCTGCGCATTGTAGGATGTCAACAGAAATGAGCCAATGATATTGTCTTGCGGGTTCGCAATGTCAGATGTTGCACCAACGTGCATTTGTGACGCGCGCTGCCGAAGAGGAAGAGGAGGAGTGGAGAGCGGAGGGTTCCTTTGTTAGCTAAATGAGGCGATAAACGTTAGTAATTTGCGCATATTGTATACAGTATACTCTGTGCAATGAATATACCGGGTATGAAATCCCCCCGCCTCAATGAATATACTTTGGCCATTTTAGAGGCGCCACAGCTATTTTACTAGGTAATTCCGCTGAGTAGTGAATCCCCCACCAATGGATCCCCTTTTGCCCATCATGGTGTCGATTTTCTGTCATTTTTCAATGTATGGCGTACATTTTCTTTCATTTTTCAACTTATTCCCATCAATACACACAACGGAATGAGCTCCGATCAAAGTAAAAAGTGCAAGATAAACATCTCCACCAAGATTGAGATTGTTGAGTTCCTCCAGTAACCAAAAGGTTGTTTCGATTAGTATTTTCACGAACTTTGAAGTTCGGACTCTGAGTACTGAATATCCCCACTTCAATAAATACTTTTGCCTTAAAAAGATGAGGCGCAAAGTGGGGGATTCATTGCACGGAGTACACTGTATCGTGTTCGTATTGTTCGAAATGAAACGCACATACAAACACACACACAGACAGACACACACACACAGACAAATACACACGCACATCCAGATGCGCACAGACACATACAGACACATGCAGACACACACACACACCGATACGACGAAATTTTGACACTAACACGATTTCTACGATAACTCACATACGGAACACCCCCAAAAAATTACCGTATTTACAATCCTCTCGACTCTTGAGCCTCGAGTTGCAGTACATTTACATGTCTCGTTTGACATTCGTTATTACACAACACCACTTGTCCACTTTCAACACTTTTATCCAGAACACATTCAAGAGACTGATAGAATACTCCACAAGGCGTATCTAGAGCAGTGTTGGCAATAGCCAGGCTACGCGAGATTTTGTAGCCTTAGCCCTGGCTATTTAGCCAGGCTAACGTGGCTACTGGCTGCGGAAATTATTTTCTACGTAGATAATACGTAGAAATCATAGCTCATAACATATTGCACAAGGATTATGATTATAAAAACATAAAGTAAGTTTATGACTTCCACAAAGCCGGTTGATTCCAACATATGTTATGTATTAATGTATATCAAGCGTTCTGTTCGTTTCAAAGAATGGGTGTATGAATAAAGAAACAAATAATGTATTCATATTATTACGCTGATGCAATAGAGATATCTCTGTAGGGGACATTGCGCGATCCATAAATCCAAGCACAGAAGATGATTTTAATTTCTTTAAATTGGATGACGTCGATGAACCTTGTGATTTGTTCGAATGCGTACTTATGGAACTAACACGATCATCTTCACACGGCGCAGAGCATGCTGCGTTCTTCTGAGCCTGAAGCTGTAAATATAACTCGCATACTTTGAGATGATTTTTCATAGTTCGCAGCCGACCTTCTATTCGTGACGATCCATCTTCATCACAGTACTTGCAACGGACATAAAAGTACCTTGTTCCTTGTTTTTTCTCCAACGCCTGAAACTGTTCCCAGATTTCGCTCTTAGGCTTAGGCATGTTTGTAGTTGACAGTATGCTATTATTGATTTAAGAAGGTAGTTGATTGTCGACAGTATGCTATTATTAGATTTGTAGCTAGCATTGCGTGTGCTTCGACTATGACACGTGGCTACAAAAATAGTGGCAACGAGAACGTAGCCTTAGCCTGGCTATAGCCATGGCCACAA
>Ga0115008_10003305_pt1 | contig 13345 bp, 9 predicted proteins | sample FraStrMetagenome_FD_87164 | JGI IMG/M metagenome (GOLD analysis project Ga0115008, IMG submission 87164) | Marine eukaryotic phytoplankton communities from Arctic Ocean - Fram Strait ARC3M Metagenome | ecosystem: Environmental > Aquatic > Marine > Oceanic | place: Fram Strait | collected 2012-06-18
CCCACCGTGGCTGCTCCAACTCCACCCTCGGCCTCATCCGGATCCGCCGCGGAGATGACGACGAGACCATCGGATGAGACCATCCCATCCCTTATCAGGTGCTCTTCCCGGGCGACACCCTCCCGCTCATGGTACCCAGCGACGACCCGCTGACCCGTCAGCTCGTCCACCGCGCCATGGCGGCGCCCCCGCCTCTTAAAGGTCTCTTCTGCGCCCTCACGTTCGTCCCGGAGATGTTCGACATGGCCGTCGAGGACCCCGAGTCCGTCGTCGGCACCGTGATGGAGATCCGACAGATGGACGACGCGCGAGAGGACTCTCCCCTCAGCGTGGTCTCCAGGGGCATCCTCAGGCTCCGGGTGGTGGACCTCGACTGGCTCACCCAGCTCGCTCGCGCCCCACCGGACATGCGCCACATCGGCGTGCGCGCCGCGACGTCCGTGGACGTCGAGTGCGACATCCTCCCCGAGGAAACCTTCCCGCGTCAACACGGACTCCCTAAAAACGCCTTCGCCCGAAGCCACCGATCCCTCGCGCTCACGCCGCACAGCGCCGCGGTGTACCGAGCCTTCGACGCCAACCTCCTCGCGGAGCGCGTGAGGCGGAGCGCGTTCATAGCGCTCACGGTGCGGGACGTGGAGGCCTTGCCGAAGGATCCGGAATCGCTATCGAACGCCGTCGCGTCTCGTTTGCCACTGGACGCCACCCAGCGCTGGCGTTTACTTAGCTCAAATTCCACCGTGGAGCGCCTCAAGCTGGTGTTGGACTTCCTCAAGGGGAGCGCGTCCTGTGACTTACTGCTGACGTGTGCACGGTGCGGCGTGGGGTTGGCCAAGATGTCGGACATTGTTTTGGTATCCGACGCGGGCGCGACTGGATCGTTCGTCAACCCCGGCGGCGCCGTCCACGACATGATCACGGTGAGCGGTGCATCCGCGGGTCCCAAGCTGCGGCTGCACGGTGTGCCGAGCAGCGAGCACAGCTGGTTCCCGGGGTACCAGTGGACCATCGCGTCGTGCGGGACGTGCGGGACGCACATGGGGTGGAGGTTCACTCCCGAGCCGGATGAGACCAACGCGGAGGAAGCCGCCGCGCTGGACGCGTTCGTCGAGGTCAACGAGCGTTTACCCGTCGCCGCGCGGAGGTTCGCGGACGAAACGTCGAGACACGCGATGGACACCGCGAGGTCGATGGGCGGGAGGCGCGAGGCGGAGTTTTACGGGATCTTGAGGCGCGCGACGGTCGCCGCCGAGGAGGAGCAAGGGCCGGGCCCCCGACTTCAGGTGCGGCGGGTCAGGGACGACGTGGTGATCGCGTTCGACGATGGCGATGAGGACGACGACGATGAGTTCGAGATCGTGGATGATGGGAGCGACGATGTGGGGGATGCGGACGACGATGAGGTGTCCGTGGATTGAATCTAGATAGACGTAGAACGCGACGCGACGATAACAGCACTTTAGCAGCAAACTTTGATCTCTCGTGCGAAGCGCTAACATTCATTCATTCCTCAAGGGCGCACCGCGGAAGGGTCCGGGGCGTGTGGATTCATGACGGCGCTGGACGACGCGGAGCGACTTCTGGTGAGCGGGTCTTTCGAACGGGCGAAGGGCGAGGCCGCCGCCGCACGCAAGGATGCGCGGTCCACGTCGGAGCGCGTCGCCGCCGAGTGCGTATGGATTCAGGCCGAGTATAAATTGGGGGGATTGACGCGACACGACTTGGACGCCGCGCGCATGGTGACCGGGTTCGGGGAGGAGTTCCATCGCGCGAGCGTGTTGCTCTGGAGCAAGCTGAGGCTGGCGGACCCTACGGACCCGGCCGAGGCGGAGGCGGCGGCCGAGAAGGCGCTCACGCGAATCTTCGAGCGAACCCTCGCCGATCGACGAAAGCCGAAGGAGGACGGGGACAAGGACGCGGAGATCGTGCCCAGCGCCGCGTGGCTCTACGCCGTCCACCTAACGTCCCAACGCCGGGGTCGAGTCCGGGATGCGAGGGCGTGGCTCATGAGCCGCGTGAACGAAGGGACGCTCCCGGCCGATGCGTGGCGGACACTCGACGCAGAGGTGGAGGCATCGACGACGACCTCGGCATCATCCACAAACGGGGGGGCACCCGACGGTGAGATCCAGCCTGTGGATGACGACGATGTACCCGAGGTGAAGGCCCCGAGGAGGCCGAAACCGTGGGAGGATAGAAGACCGGAGAGGACGGGTGGGAACGTGGGTAACGGGCACTCGAGCGCGGCGGCGGCGGGGAGTAGCGGCGCAGACGCAAACACGGACGGTGATAGCTTCGGGTTCACCTCGATGGTCAGGTCGGCCGCGAGGCAGCTCGGGGTGGCCGAGGCTGACGTGCGGGGTATCAGTCCGGCGGTGGCTGGTGCGGTTGTGGTGACGGCGGGTGTGGTTGCGTTTTCGATGGTATCGGAGGTTAGGCGGGCGTGGGGCGGGAGGTCGCGGCGGCGGTGACGGGTCAAAGGACGTCACCGCGCGAAGGAACATGGTAGACAAGTAGCTAGGTGCATGACAAGAACTGTTCATTATTCCCCCAGATGATGGAAGACCTACCAAGACCCACCAGAAAACGTCTCATCGGTGCATTTGTGCACTCCAAAGTCAGTAGCGCACGCCTCGCAGTAAAGATCGTCGCATTTTCCGCAGTATGTACTGCACTCGTTGCAGAATATGTCGAAGCAAGAGCAGCACTCCTTGGATCCTCCTTTCTTGCAGTCAGCGCACAGTGTGGAGTAACATTCTTCTTTTGAACAATGGGATATTTCGGGAGCGGTGCCACAGCCTTTGCACCATTTGCTGTCGCAGGCAACGCAGAAAACAAAATACTCGTCTTCACCCTGCTCGCAGGGCTCACAAATCGCGTCCCAGCATCCCTCGCGAGTTTTACTTCCGGCGCAAACAAGGCAACCCGGTGCAGTATTGGAGCACGCTTCACAAAACTGGAGGTCACAGATGATGCACGACATGTAGGGATGTTCCCCAGGGCACTCTTCCCGGTCTGCACACACAATCTCCTTGTCGCAGTAATCACAGAGCATCCAAACAACTTGACCTTCTTCCACACAGATTGAGCAGTAAGGGTGCTTGCAACCCTTGCACTGACCGCCTTCATCTATGATACAATAACAACCAGTGCACTGGCACAGGTCGAAGGGAGCTTGCAATGACTTTGCAACGTCGGGCTCGTGCCGAACGTACTTCCAGAGACGGACCAAGGAGGACTCGGCTTCGTCCAAACCATCGAGCTTGCATCCATTGAGCAAGAGGCGATCGAGTCGGTTCTCCTTGGGCCGCGTGTGGATATCTGCGCATGCAAGAAAGTGCGATACGTCGAATTCCACGGACAATGCTTTGCAACCGCGGAGGTCAAGCACTTGCAAGAAACTGAGGCAAAGAGGTTGTATGCGAAGTTCTGGCAGGCCACAAAGCGTGGAGCTGTGTATCTCCAACACTCTGAGCTCATCGCCTACATATAGAATCAGCTGCCTCAAGTTACGAGTTACAAGTTTGAAGTTTGGACACAACCTCTCCGCGACAGCTCCTTCGACCACGAGCGAGTCGTGGTGGAGCCCCCAGCAGCCAGGTGACCCAGCCGCTGACCTCCAAACCTTGGAAACGCACGCGAGCGCGAGTCGATCGCGGATATCGGGCAAGTGAGCGACGATGAGCGAGGCGACGCTCTCATCGACCTCGAGCGGGGCGACTTGCGCAGCCATGCTCGCGTCGTTGTCGTCTGGGAAAAGCCACGACTCGCGTCTCTGAAAAAGCCTCGAGTCCAGCTGTCCAGTTTCGAGGTTGGCGGCGTTTCAGGATATGATAAAGCCCGACGTACCGAGCGGCGCTCACTTCGACGGGCGCATCCGCTCGACCGAACCGCGCCGCGCATCCACCGCACGCGCTCACGCACATCTTCGGCAGTCGTCACACCACCGCGATAGACATGTCCTCCGCCTCCGCGCTCTTCGCGCCCACATCCGTCCGCGGACTTCGCGGCTCCCCCGATCGCGTCGTCGCACGTCGTCGCGCGGGTGCCCGCTCGTCCGTCGCGGTCACCGCCGCCGCCGATGCCGTCAAGTTCTACAAGTACCAGGGCCTCGGCAACGATTTCGTGCTCGTGGACAACAGGGACAGCTCGGAGATCAAGCTCTCCTCCGAGCGCTGCGCGCAGCTGTGCGATCGCAACTTTGGCATCGGCGCCGACGGCGTCATCTTCGCGATGCCCCCGGGTTTCGTGCAGGCCGACGAGGACTACTCCATGCGCATGTACAACTCCGACGGCACCGAGCCCGAGATGTGCGGCAACGGCATCAGGTGCCTCGCTAATTTCGTCGCCAAGATGGACGGCGCCGAACCCAAGGCGTACAAGGTTGGCACCCTCGCGGGCCTCATCCAGCCCGAGGTTCGTGCCGACGGCCAGGTGAGCGTCGACATGGGCGAGCCCGTTCTCGACCCTCCCAAGGTCCCGTGCACCTTCGACGCCACCCAGGACGGCGCCGCGGTCCGCGCCAAGATGGAGGTCGACGGCGAGACATGGCTCGTCACCGCGGTGAGCATGGGCAACCCGCACTGCGTCACCTTCGGCAAGGAGGGCCAATGCGACGAGGGCGGCATCAAGCTCGACGAATTCGCCCTCTCGCACTACGGCCCGATGTTCGAGAAACATCCAACCTTCCCGGCCAAGACCAACACCGAGTTCACCGAGGTGGTGAACAGGAACTACGTCAAGATGCACGTGTGGGAGCGCGGCGCGGGTGCCACCCTCGCCTGCGGCACCGGTGCGTGCGCCACCGTCGTCGCGGCGGTGCTGGAGGGGAGGACGGAACGGAAGTGCACGGTGGAGCTGCCGGGCGGGCCGCTCGAGATTGAGTGGCGCGAAGCCGACAACAGGGTCATCATGACCGGACCCGCCGAGCTCGTCTTCGACGGCACGTGCACCACCGCCTGAGAGAGAGACTTAGTCATTCATTTGATCCCGTATCATTAATCGCGCTACGAGTAAGTGTGCTCATTCGTCCTCGTCGTCGCCGAGTTCGTCGCCAAACGCTTTTAATCGTTTTTGTTCATCCTCCTCCGTGGACTCGAGGCCGGCTTTCGCAAAGTTGGTGAATCCGTCCCACATCGACGCCTCCAGCTGCCGGCCCCCGAACCACCTCCCCTTCATCGCGTCGACGCACTTATGCGAATCAGCGCCATCCTTGAACCGCACGGAGACCACACCCTCGGGGTTGGTGGTGAACACCTTCACCTTGTCAACCGCGCCGAATTTTCCGCACTCAGCCTCCACGTCCTCCTCGAGCTCCACCCTAAAGTTCAAATCTCCGAACATCTCGTCCAGCGTGAACATGTGCTTGATGATCACCGTCGTCTTTTTCCTATCCTTGGTGTCGTCGAAGCCGCCCCACCCGAGCTCAGCCTCCTGCTTGGCGATGGCGGCGGCTTTGCGCTTCTTGCCGCCCTGGCGCTTTTTGGCCACAAAGTCACCCTTCATCTCAAACTTCGCGGCGGTCACCGTCATGTTGGTGCCCATCGTGTGCCTGAACGGCGCCCCGTCCAGGATGGTACACGCGAGCTGGACGCTGGGTTCCTTGAGGTAGGTCACCAGCCCGTCTCCTTTCAACGCGTTCGTCTCTTTGTCCCTGTAGAGTTTGATCCGCGGCGCGGCGGTGTCCCCGTCGAGCTTGACGACGCCGCACTTGCTGAACATCTCCTTCACCTCGTCCACGTCGACGTCGTCCGGGAGGCCCGTGACGTAGACGGAGGTGTTGGTCTTGAGGTTGAACCACCCGGAGCCGTCGCCGTTGTCCGCGTTCGCCACCCTGGCCTCCTCCCGCTTGGCGCGTCGCTCCTTCTCCTTCTCGATGGCGTTGATGGCCATCGCGCTCATCTTCGGCGCGGTTGGATCTTCGGGCGCCTTCTTGGGATCGGGCCCGACGTCGTCGTCGTCGTCGTCGCCGCGCTTCAACGCCGCGACCGCCTTCTTCGCGTCGTTTAGGGAAGGGATCGCGTCGTCTTCGTCCTGGAAGACCATGTCGGAGGCGCTCCAAGTCGGCGGCGGGGCGGCCGCGGGCGGGGCCATCACGTCCTCCCCCTTCGGCTTGTACTTGCGGGTGGCGCGATCCCAGACGTACATCGTCCCGTCGTCGTCCTCGAACTCGAGCTCCTCGGGGGTGCCATCGCCGGTATCGTCATCCTCCACCGCTGCCGTCTCCACCGCCGCGATCTCAGCCTGGAACGCGGCGAGTTCATCCTCGGCGGACATGGCGACGCCCGCGCCTCGGACAATGGGAGAATCGTGCCTTTATTAGCTTTCGTGACTTCGGCGAAGGGAGCCAGACCATCGCGCGCGGCCGGGTCGACGACGGAAACACATGGCATCGTCATCACTCGTTGCCGCGTGTATCGCGCACCCCTTAGCATCCCCCGCGGTAGCCCCGGGGGGCTCGAGGCCCAGCCCCCGGCCCGCCCCGCGATGCCGCGCGCACCCCAACAACGCGGGATCCCGACGGAAAAACTCGGGGCGGCAGGTCCGCAGGGATGATGACCTGGTGACACCCCAAGGGACGTACCCCGCACCTTGGGCGGCTGACCTGGCGGAGATCTTCGAGTGGGACGATGTCCTCGAGGCGGCGGGGCGGCCATTCGCGGGCGATAACGCGAACGGTGACTCGTCATCCGCCGACGCGTCCGACGACGCCGCCGCCGCCTCGTCGTCGAGCGCCAGGCACACCCGCATCGTCCTCGACGGCGCCAACATCGCGTGGTCCATGGGAACCTCCGTACGATCCCGATTCAAGTGCAGGCAGTTCCCGCTCTCCGCCGGCATCGTCCGCGCCCTGGAACACGAGCCGTGGAAGGCCCGGGGCTTCGACGTCGTCGCCTTCCTCCCGAAGGAGTACGCAGTCGGCGGCCTCCAAACAATCTGCGACGGCGGCGGCAGAGCGACTCTCAACGCGGAGAAGGTGCGGTACCTGGGCAAAGGCACCTGGGTCAACACCGAGCTCATGGACCTGGTGGACGCCGGCGCGGTGCGCCTCGTGGCCCGGGGCGAGGGCACGGAAGGACGCAAGAGCGACGACCTCACCATCATCGAGTACGCCAAAGCGCACGACGCGTGGATATGCTCCAACGACCAGTTCCGCGACCACAGGCGGAACCGACAGTTGGGGTTCTCCGGAGCCAGGGACCTGAAGGCGTTCGCGCGGACCCGCCGGTTCGAGCATTCATTCCAGGTTGCGCCAGGGCTGGACGATGGCTTGTTACTGGCGATGAGGGAGAGCGCGGGGTGGACGCCTCTGATCGGGGTGAAAAACGCGACGTGCCGCGACGGATCCGCCGTGCCGGAACCGCGAACGTCCCAAAACCGGAAAAAAGCGATACGAACCGCCGCGGACGACGACGCCATGGGTTCGGTGATGGACGGGCTGATGGACACGGGCGGGCGCGAGGGTAACACCGGAGACACGCACGTCGACGAAGAGTGCCAAATCGACCTCGATAGTTTAGGCGGCGACGGGTTTGGCGCGAGGACCCGCAACGATAACGCCAACGCGTTGGGTGGCGTGTTCCCGTACTACGCCGCACCGCAGGAGTGCGTGCCGGTGTTCTTCGAGCCGATGCCCACGGCGGCGATGATCGCGGCGAGGAAATCGTTCCTCAACAGGCAGGGATGGCAGATGGCGACGGCGGGGTCGACGGCGCAATGACAAAAATTTATCAATCGTCTGAAAAAATCAACACTCGCGTCCCGGCCCGAGGGGCGTTCACACGTTTCTGGGCCGGGGAAAGAACCCCCCGCGTCCTCCCCGTCCACCCCGACCTCCTCCTCGTCCTCCCCCGCGACCCCCGCCTTGCTGGTTTCCCACGGAGTTGCCCCCCCCGCGACCCCCGCCGCCGCCGAGGACCCTCGGAGCCGGCGCCGGCACAGAACCCTTCGGCGCTCCGCACCTGAAACAAGCCGACTTAGACGCGAACACCACGCCGCAGCCGCGCGGACAGTTCCAGTCCCCCTCGCGGCCACCCTGGAACCCACCTCCCTGGTACGTGCTCGATCCGGCGTTGAACCCGGTCCCAGCGCTCGGCGCGGCGCCCCCGTCCTTCGCGAGAACCGCCGCCGCCGCCGCCAACGCCGCCTCCAAGTCGGCCGGGAGCGCCGCGGTGGGTCTCTGCACCTTGGCCGCGAACGCCCTCGCGAGCCTGATGCGCAGGCACGCCAGCTGCGACAGCACCGCGAGGGGTACGCGGAACTTGAGCCAGTCGTCCGCCACGAGGACAGCTTCGCCCGACGCGTCCTGTTCGCGCTGCAGCATGTCCCGTTCGCGCTCGGCCTGGGCGGCTTCTTGCGGATCACTCGGATCGTGTCCTGGGAGCTGCACCGGGGGAAGCTGCTCGACGGTGAGGGACGACGCCACGAGCACGAGGGACGTCGCGGACACCACCGTGCTCTCCTTGACGTACATCTGGCTCTCCCCGCGCGTGATGTCGTCGAAGCAGACGAGCACCGGGGCGGGTTTGCCGACGCCGCGCGGGCCCGTCCTCGGGACCGCATCGTGGAGTTTGCAGTTGACGGAGTGCGGGTGAATCTTAACCTTCTCGCCGCGGAGGGTGGCGAGCGTGGCCTTCATCCCGCCGCCAGCCTGTTGCCCGACGCCGGGTACCAACAACCGGCCGATGAGCGGGTACATGCCCACTGCGAGCACCGCACGGACGAGCGACCCGGCGCCGGCGTTGCTCGACGCGGCGGGAAGGTTGCGAACTAAGCCCCGGCCCGAGAGCGCGGTGACCAGCTGCTGCCGCATACCCCGGAGCATGTTCAGGGTGGCGCCGCTCAGGGAGTACCGCCCGTTAAACGTGCGTTCACTACCCGAGCCCCCGCGCGCCCTCGCCTGTTCCCAGCCCACGAACGCGCGAGCGACGGCGAGGTGGTCAGAGCCGCCGCCGGCTTCGTCCGAGAAACCGTGTCGCGCCCGCTTACCCGCCTCGCGCCCGCCTTCCATGGACACCACGAACGGTGACCTGTACGCGGCGGCGCACGCGACGGTCAACACGGGGTCCAAAACCCCGAGTAACGTCGCGTAGAGGAGCATCTTGCCGACGCGGGGGTGCACGGGCATCTCGCCGAGGTGTCGTCCTAGCCGGGTCAAGCCCTCGTCCTCTTTCATCGCGCCGATGTCCTGGAGGAGCGCCACGGCTTGGGAGATGGCCTGGGGAATCGGGGGCTCCACCGCCTGGAGCAGAAACTCCGCGGTGGATCCTTGGCCCATCCCCACGGCGGCCGCACCGCCCCCACGCTCGCCCCCGAGGCTGGACGCCTCCGCGAGCATGCGCACCTGCAGGCACAACTCCTCGAGCGGCGACCGCTGCATCTCCGGCAGCTGAAAGTCCGCGAACGACGACATTCGCGCCGTCGAGTACAGGCGGTAGCACTCGCCCGGGCGAACGCGGCCGGCGCGGCCGCGTCGTTGCTGCGCGGACGCGCGGGAGATCCACGCCGCCTGCAGCGTTGACACCCCCGTGTGCGCGTCGTACGACTTTTCCTTCAACCGACCCGAGTCGACGACGAAGACGACATCGTCGATGGTCACCGCCGTCTCCGCGATGTTCGTCGCCAAGACAACCTTGCGAACGCCGCGGGGAGGGCGCTGGAACACCCTCTTCTGATCCGCGGGTGGGACCATGGAGTGCAGGGGTAACACCAGCGTGGTGCCGTCGGAAAACCGGGGATCCGCAGCCATGTTATCGCGGAGCTGCGATATTTCGTTCCAGCCGGGGAGGAAAACCAACACCGCGCCCGCGGGTCCCCCGTCCCTCGTCTGCATCTCCCCGGCTCTGTGCGTGAGGATCCAGTGTATGAGCTCCTGCGCGAGTTGTATGTCCACCTCGTCAGGGTCAGCCTGGATCTGATACTGCGACATCTGGGCGGACGCGTTCTCCATCGCGCTCAGACGCTTGATCTGTTCCTCCGCCGCGTCCAGCGTCTGCGCGATGTCTTCGTGACCGAACCGCCTGGCCCAGTCCGCGGAAGATGAACCGTCGCGCGACCTTTGCGTCGGGTCCGCGCCCATGCCGATGAGCTGCGACACCTCCATGTGCCGGCCTTTACCCGCCGCGGCCATGAGCGCGGTGGCGCCCGTCCCCGCGTGCGCGACGCCCACCAGCGCCCGCTCTTCGACGCCGCTCGTGCTCCCGACTCCCCGGACGGTGTCCAGAAGGGAATCGAAGGATTCATCGGTTCCTTCCAGAAACGCGCGCATCACCGCGGCCTGCGTGGCCTGCCCCTCCGGTCCGTCCGGGTCCGCGGTGGCGGTGTGGACAAAGTCGTGGACCCCGCCGCCGCCGCCGCCGCCGTACCCGACAAGACTCAGTATATCCTCGAGGTGGTAATCCGCCACCGGGTGGGTATATCCCGGCACCCTGATGACGGGGCACCCACCGAAGTACTCGCTGAACAGGTCCTCGCGGACCGTCGCGGACATCAGCACCAGACGTAAGTGCGGGTGCCTGGCTAAGACCCCGCGAAGGACGATCGTCAGAAAATCGGCAAAAAGGTCGCGCTCGTGCAGCTCGTCGATGACGATGTGCGAAAGCGACTCGAGCATCTTGTCCGCGCCGGGGCTGGTGAGCCTGCGCAGCAGCACGCCGTTGGTGCAGAACATCAGCGCGCACTCCGCGCTGGATTTGGTCTCGAGCCTGATCTGGTATCCCACGCTACCGGCTCCGATCTGTTCGCCCCTCTCGTTTGCCACGCGTTCGGACACGGTGACGGCGGAGATGCGCCTCGGCTGCGTGCACATGATCGCGGCGCCCTTCCCGCGGGCCCAGGCGTCGTCGATGAGGTACTGCGGCACCTGCGTCGTCTTACCGCATCCCGTCGCGCCCGCCACCAGGACCACCTGGCTGTGTTTGACAGCCTCGAGGATCGCGGGCTTGAACTCGTCCACGGGGAGCGCCGCTCGTTTCCGCTGAATCTCAATCAGCGATTGATCCGCCGCGATCCGTTGGGCCAACGCGGCGGCGCTCGATGCCGCCTGCTCCGGCGTGATGCTGCCGTGCGGCTTCATCTTCAGCGGCGGCGGGGCCTTGTGGCCGTCGCCGTGCCGCCCGCGCTTGTGCCCGTGGCCGTCGTCGGCTTCGACGTCGTCCCACGCGGATTCCAGGGATCCTTCGGCTGCGATCTGGAGTTCGCGATGGCTCTGGGGATGGCGCGCGAAGTGATCGGCGAGTGCCGCGATGGATTCCGGGTGCAGGTCCAGGGGGTGGAGTTCCTGCGCGTGGATCGATCGGAAAGAAAGGTCAGCGATGGTGTACGGTACGGGGCCCGGGGGATGGATCGAGGGTGTATCGGAGGAGTCGCGTTCCGGGGTTTAGGGTTGGTGTCGGTGCCGAATTTCGGAGACGCATCCCGCGGGAGGGTTCAAGCGGAGCTCAACTCACCTCGTGGTCCTGCGGCTTGAACTCCTTGGGCTTGGTGACGTGAACCTTGCGGTTCTCCCCTTTGCCGTGGCTCTTGGACTTGAGCCCCAGCTTCTTGCACTCGGCGTGCACCACCGCCCTGTCGTGGTTGCTCATGTCCGCGGGGAATACGATCTCTTCCTCGTCCGAAGCCTTGAACCGCGCCAGCTGTACGTCGATCGCGATTCGCGTGCCCTCGGTGACGGGCCTCTGGCCGGAGGTGAGACGCCCACCGAAACCGCGGCCACCGGGAGGGGGCGGTGGAGGTCCGCCCCCGCCACCCCTGCCGCCGCGACCCCTTCCTCCCATATCGCCGACAATAATAATGGCGGGAGGTTTCTCGGAGCTGGCAAGTTTGTGAAGATGAACGTCGAGTGCGCGCGGTGGTCGTGCCTATGTTCAATGGTGTGCCTATGTCGCTACGTCGCTAGTCGTCCGTCTACCTATTAATCGCCGTCACTGCGATGACGCGCTCACGTTCGTGGTGGTGTCCTCGGCCCGCGGCCGGTCTTCACACGCCGCGTGGGTGTTGGCTCCCGGCGTGCTCCCCTGGGTGCTGCCGATGGGCGTCAGGAAAACGAGAGCCTGCCCTCCTCCACCGCCTACGTCCTCCTCCCTCTCCCGGTCGATGGGCCTCGCTCCGCCGGTCGTCGCGGGAGTCGCGTGTCCCGCCATCGCGTCGATAGCCTCTCGCAACGCCAGCTCCTCCTCCTCCTCGGTCCAGTCTTGAACCTCGAAGCTCTCCGCACCGTGCTCGTGCGTCAATCCTCCATCCCCTTCCAACGATACGAAACACGGCGCGCAGAGGTCGTAATCCTCGCACATCTTGCAGTTGTGCCTCGCGGTTAGGATGTACCTGCCGCACCCGTCGCAGTGGCACGGGAGATCGATCGGGGTCCTGTCGATCTTCGGGTCAGCGGAGCCGACGACCCTCTGGCACTTGCTTCCGCGCGGGAACGTCACGGACTTTGGCGTGACGCCCGGGATCTGACCGGCGACTGTCTCGCTCGGAACACTGAATACCGGGGTCACCGGGGTCGCCGACCCGCCCAAGAGTTCATCCAGATCACCCGGGACGTACCGCTTGCGCTTCTTCAGCGCGGGGCGCAGGCAGTCCATGAGTGAGTGTGCCGGCGCCCCGAGGTTGTGAAGTGAACAGCGGCGGTGCCAACAGAGAGTTCGAGTGTGCCAACCCGAAAAATCGGGTCGTATGGGGAATCAGTCATCGAAAAATCAGTCATCAGACCGCAGCCTCTTTCCCCTCGAAGAACGAAGCCGCGATCTGCCTTTCCCCTCCCGCCGACGCCGAGCTGCGGCCGACACACACAACCGCCGAGGTCGACACCGACCGACGGTCAGGCGAACTCAACGCGAACTCAGAGCGTGAGTCACGCTACTTTAGTGCGATCCTCCGCCCGCGCAGGTAACACGCGCGCTCGGTAGAGTAGATCGGGACCCGATCGATCGCGGGCGGCCCACGTACTGTAGGGTTCACCGTCTGTCTCACCTTTTTGAAGGGCGACTCGATCGAGAGCACCCACGATGGCCGACATCACCGCCATCCTCTCGGCGACCACCAGCCCCGACGCGAACACGCGTCAGGCTGCCGAGGCTCAGCTGAAGCAGGCGCAGGAGCAGAACCTCGGCGCCTTCCTCCAGTCCCTCGCCAACGAGGTGGCCACCGAGGCCAAGCCCCTCGACTCCCGACGCTTGGCGGGCCTCATCCTCAAGAACGCGCTCGACGCCAAGGACGAGGCCTTGAAGGCCGACAAGCAGGATAAATGGGTCGCCATGGACCCCAACATTCGCAACGCCGTCAAGGGATGCGTGTGGAACCAGCTCGGATCCCCGGTTCAGGAGATCCGCCACACCTGCGCGCA
>Ga0115008_10003306_pt1 | contig 13344 bp, 9 predicted proteins | sample FraStrMetagenome_FD_87164 | JGI IMG/M metagenome (GOLD analysis project Ga0115008, IMG submission 87164) | Marine eukaryotic phytoplankton communities from Arctic Ocean - Fram Strait ARC3M Metagenome | ecosystem: Environmental > Aquatic > Marine > Oceanic | place: Fram Strait | collected 2012-06-18
AGAGATACATACAGCAAAGGCCAAGCCCATCCTGTTAGATACCCTGTAATGTGTAATATCATTAGTGCAATGCCTGTAGCACCTGTTGTGCCTACACCTGCTGTTTGTGTTGATAATTTCATAAAAACTCCTTAGCTTTATATGTATAATAACATATAAATGCTAAGGAGTCAAGTGTTTTTTTGGATTATTTAGACCGGGTGGCCTTCGATATCGTTGCCTAAGTAATGCACAAGATCTGGTGCTTTCCAGCCTTCTGGTTTTAGTACTTTACCGTCAGCACGTTTATTCACTTTACCTGTAACAGGATCAATCTTTGCAAAGTTAGTGTTCATTACTTCCTTCCATGCACCTTCTCCGTCAAAGCCGCCTGCTCGAATAGCACCCATAGTAACAACTAAGATATCAACAAGTGCATCAAGTTGTTCTACACGGTCGTTTGCAATAACTGCTTCTTTTAGTTCTTCGTATTCTTCTGTGATTAGATCAAGATACATAGCATAGTTTTCAATGTTTGGTGCTTGGTCACACGCTGTTGCAAACGTGTCAATATCTTTAAATGTGTTAGTCATGTGTTACCTTAATTAATAAATGATGATGGGTCTATAGTTGCATGTTCACCATCGGCATATTCTGCACCAAGTTGTAGACCATTTGGCTTTTCTTTACTCGTTGCTAGTATACTTTCTAGTTCGACTTTACGTATTTCTACTTCGCCGGTTGGTGTCTCAACTTTAACACTCCTAGTCCATCTACCATGCGGAATTAAAATCCAGTCTCCGATTTGGAACTGGTCTTTGTTATCAGCACCTTTGTCATATACTTTAGCCCATCTTGGATAGATGCCTCTAGTAGTACCGTTATCATCTGAAATAATGATTCCGCTTTCAGTAATTTGTTCTCCAAAGTGCATGTCTGTTACTAATACATTATTGCCAAATGCTCGCGGCGTACCTTTAACTGCATTTATGTTGCTAGACATTATTCACCTTTTTTTACAAAGTTACCATCTTCGTCTTCAGTCCATTCTTCTTCTGCATCTAGTGCTGCTTCTTCGGCTGCTACTTCTGCAGGCGCTGCTGATTTTTTAGTTGTTTTGGCTGCTTTTTTTGCAGGCGCTTCAACAGGCTCTTCGTATTCAATAACATCTTCAACCGGCTGTCTTTGATTTTCAACATTTGCTGTAGCATAATGTTCAGACACAACATCTTCACGCTTCTTAATAATTGCTCCACCTGGTCCTAGTTCGTCACCACGTGCATTAATTTTTGCATTTCCAACTGCTGGCGTTAGTTCGTTACGCTTTCTAAGTAGATCCATGTCTACATTCTTACCTCGCATACTTCTATGCTGTTTTTTTGCTGCTGATACTTTTGACATATCTTTCTCCTTACTTGGTTATATACTTACTTATCTCAAGAACTCGGTCCAATCCAGGTCAAACTGGATTGAATCTATTCTGTGTACACCTATTAAATATAACACATAACTTGCTACACTTGATCCTCTGCCCACACCCCAAACAATGTTATTCTTACGCATAAAGTCTACAAGATACACCATATAGCGTAGTAAGTCTGTCATACCTCGCTCTAAAAACGCTTTCCATTCTTCAGTAACACGTTTCCATTCTTCAGTATGTCTAAGTTCGTCATTTGGTTCTACTTGTAATTTTTCTGCAAGTTTAGCAAACAGATAAACTGTAATATCCATGTTCTTGTATTCATTAGGCATAAACCATTCTGATTGTAATGCACCGTCAAATGTCTTTTCGTCTACATCTAATGGAATATACTGTTTAAGCTCGGGGAGATATTGTTCACGCATTGCTGCGTTAAATTTATCTATATCATCGCTAGGATCACATAGCACAACGTGACATTTATCAACATGACCACTATAAATCATATCAACTAAATCTTTGTTTGTAAATCTTGGGATACCGAGATTATCTGTTTTCATAAGCATACACTTATTTTAACTTACTTTGATTAGATTGTCAAGTCCATTTTCGCCATCTTGTTGCTCTTTTTGTCGTTGTGACTCAATTACGCGGCGTGTGTGTAGTTCTTCTTTGTAGATTTCTAAGAAGTTTTGTATTTGATGTTGTACTCCTAGGTTTGCAGTCATAAAATACCTGCGTTGGAGTACAACTATTTTTTCTTCTAGTTCGTTCATAGTAAGGTTTGCTAAACTATCGACTAAAGGATTAAGCATTATGAGCCTGATCTACTAAATGTACCTAGATAATTAGCGTATACTGTTAATCCAGAATCGTAACTCCAAAATTCTACTATTACTGGCGTTGAGCCATTCTGCACAGTAATAGATACGCTATCGTCAGCATCTGCTGCATTTGCAGCCGGAGTAGGCCAAGTATTAGTATCTTTGTAGATTTCGCCACTATTATCTGCTACAAATTTAGCTGTATTTTGATTGTTGTTACCGTATAAATGTACAGTTACTTTAGAAACACCTTTACTAGCAGCATTTGCTCTTATTGGCCAATTTTGTAATGAAAATGTTAATGTGTTATCACTACCAATTTGCGTACCAAAAGTATATACTTGATAAGCCCCATTACTTATGTCAATATTTACATTTACAAGTTCTTCTTGTATAGCATTAGCTTTTAACCTAAACGTAGAATTTTCTATTGATGCATTGTTAATAATGCTTTCTCTAAAATCATTAGTAATAGGATTACCAACACTATCCAATAGTTTTACTGTTCGTTGTTCTAAATCAGTTATTTCAGTTTTTGCTACTTCTAAACCTCTTGAAATAGCTGAAAAATTATCTCTAAATCCTTGTGTGTCGTTATCAACACCTGCAACTGGATAAGTTGCATCAATTGTTGTATATAGTATATCGCTCATTTGAAATCCTCTTTTATATATTTATGTTTATTATACATTGAACTGATAATTTGCGAATAATACATATTTTTCAATATCTGAATTATTTGTTCGTTTAACAATATATCTGTCTATATCAAAATTAATCTTTTTTGTATCAAATCCGTTATTATTAATATTACGTAAAATATCTGCAGACATGCCAGGTAAACAATAGCATACTGGAACAGCACTTACATAGTCTAATTCTTGTAATTCTTTTTGTGCTGTACGCATCCACAACGGCAAATAATTACGTTCTTCTTTTCCTATTGTCCTAATATTATTTCTCATATTAGTTATATTTGATATGTATCTTGTAACATCGTTACCATTACTAACTTTAATTGCGTCTGAATCTGTTTTAATTGTGTTTGTAGGATGAGGACGCAATCTATATGGTTCTGAAGCAGACGTTTGTAAATTTACTTCTATGTTTCCACCAGCTCTTATTACTAATTCAAAATCGTTATCATCTACATTTACATCAACAGCATCACTATCACGTGTTTGTATTAGTAGTGTTTCGTTTTCTACAAATACAAAATTCACAATTTGTCTACCATAAACTGGTAACTGATCAGTACCAAGTCCAGTTTTAGTAATATCGTCTTTTCCTGCATATTGTATGCTATCTACAGAAATCTTTTTTTGGTTAGCAATATTAAATTTAGTTCTTGTATTGCTAATTTTTGGAACTGCTGGATCAATTACGTCAATGTATATAATTTCATATAAAACTTCTTTTGTAATAGGATCTTTGGCTATTGCAGTTTTAAAATCGCCTAAAATATATGTTTTTCTTTTATGATTCTTTGCGGCTGCACCTACAAATTTATCAATATTAGTAGCTTCGATGCCTGCATATACCAACATTTCGATATTTTCTTGCATGCCAAATTTTGGATCACCCGGTCTATATATTTTACTAGGAGTAAACACTTGGCTGTTACTAACAAATTCTGAATAATAGCTTCTTTGGTCTAGCGGCAGCATTGGCCTCATATATACATCAGTGTATTGCGTATTATCTAAATCTGCAACAGTTAATGAAAATTCTTTTGTTATTGCAGCATACCCAAACCTATCCTTTGCTTGTATTGTAAATTTATAATCTCTATCAAACGTAGTGTCGCCTGGTAACTTACCGTCATAAGTAACTGCTTTGTTTTCAAATGTAGTCAATCCGGGTAACAAATTAGTACCAATTTGTCGAGCTGCCCCTATAATTTCGCCGTCGTATGCTAATCTTAACCCATTAGGTAGTTTTCCTGATTGCAATGTGTATACCATTTTAGAATCAGGAACAGTAGTTTGCGCCACAACTCTTAAAGTACTATCAAAGTTAGCATTGATAGTACCTAATGCTGCTGATGTAACCCATTTAATATTTGAGTCAACTTCGCCCAATACTTTAACATTAAATGTTTTTATACTATGCGGAATATTAACTTCGTCTTCTGACGCAACAATTAAGTTTTTACTAAATGCCTGGTTTGCAAATAGTGCAATGCCTACGTTTTGGCCGCCTTGGAGTTGTCTTGATAAATTTGATACTAACGATATACTATCTTCGTTGTCTCTTACTAGTGTTACTTCAAAGTCTGTACTATCTAAACCTTTAAAGAATTGTTTAATATTAGAAAGTATTCTAGAGTTACTTGTACTTGGAATTCTAAGATTCCAAGTTTGATTATCAATTGCTCTAATATAAGATTTTCCACTATATGCTTGTTCAAGTGCTTGTTGTGTTGCAGCTATTCTATCTTGTAAACTTAAATCTTCTAACGTGTCAGCAACCTCTTGCCAATTTGCAGCAACAAAATTAATTTGTACTTCTCCAGCTGCGTTAAGTACTAGTTCGTTATCATCGTTACGTAATGGTAACATTGCGTGTGCTACTAAGCATTTAAATATTCTGCCATTGCCTCCTGATTCTGCAGGCCAAATAGCATAATCATTATTATAGTAGTTTTCATAAGGCGTCATAATCTTTGGCGAATCAGCAGGATAAATTTCATCTTCACTAGGATTTATTTGTTTAACAGTGTATTCTATATATGGTTTTATATCAGCAATTACATATGATTCGGTATCTGAAAACTTTAGTGTTCTATTTTGATACAACTCTTTGTTAGTTTCTGATAGTCTTGATACAAAGAAATGATCATCACCTACTTCATTAGTACGACTTACAATAAGATTTTCTTTTGGAGCAAGAGTAGTATCTACAACTATTATATCATATAATTCATTGTCGTCGCTTACGCTAACTACTTTATAAACATTATTTTCAAGTAGTATATCCTTACCAACTAATTCAAATAAGTCATTAACGCCGTCGAGTGTTCCTGTTAAATCAGTTTTATAAATTTTAAAACTTGTATTACCTAATAAAGTGTCTTCGTAAAATGTTCCAAAAATACTTATAGTTTCTAAGTCTGATACTGTGCGTGTTGCTCTTACTGTAAATTTATAATCTTGCACAATTGCAGATTGATAAGGAATAGTTCCAACCAATTCGCCTGTGTTTTTATCTAAATTTAATCCTGGCGGTAACTCGCTTTTAGACCCGTCATCATTAATACTTTCAGTTGTATAAATTACAGCACCTTCAAGTGTAAAATTATCAATAATATCTAAATATATTGTTGTATAATTATTAGCACGTTTATAACCTAAATCACTTGGTGTTATCCATGTAGGGTTTCTTACATTAGTAGCATCAGCACTAAACACTTTAGTACTCGATTGCATTTCAGTATTGTCTGCTTTTAAGAAATCATCACCGACTACATATATTCTAAATTCACGTCTTACAAATGTGTCACCGTCGGTTACTGTAACAGCAAACGGATAATAGCGATTTAATTTAATTAAATTTGAACTTGGTACTGAGCTGTCATCTCTAGGTACGCCATAATAGTCACCAACTGCTGCGTAATCCATAGGCAAGCTACTATAAGGAACATCGTCATATCCGCCACCTTCGAATCTTTTATCTAAAGATAATAACGGTTCTGTTACTCCTGTTATCTTTCCTGTTTCTGACATTGTAATGCCTGGAGGAAGTTCGCCGTCGCCATCGGCTATAAAATAACTTAATGTATCACCTGCTATTACATCAGTATCTGCTGCTTCGAGTTGAAAATCTACAACTTCGCTGTCTAATATATAAAATGTATTATTTGGACCAACTGGCAATAGTCCAGCTGTTGTTGACCATGTCGGAGCATCAGGACCCGACACTGCAATTTCTATAGTTCTGTCTTCAAATTGTTCGTTTTTACTAGCACGTATAACAGCAGTAAATAATTTATTATAGGATACTTCATATACAGTTCCTACAATTTTGTTACCTTCAAATCTAAGACCTGTAGGCAGTTCTCCGCTTATCAGCTTAGTAGTAATTCCTGTTATATTGTTAGCGAGCGGTAATCCAATATCAACAAGTCTTCTTTCGATTAGGGTTGTTAGTCTTTGACCAGATCCAATAGTCCATAATGAATTACTTACAATTGTTTCAATAGAAGTATCACGGCTAGAATCTCTATTTTGTTTTGTGTATGGACCAACAATATAAGGATATGCTGGCACATCTAATGCAGTATCTTCAAATGTTAAAAAGTAAGCATATGTTCCGTTAGGATAATCTGGTGTAACACAATAGCGGCCATTATGTTCGTCAAGGTCACTTAGTGATTTAATATATGTAAAATCTTCTTCAAATGCTCCGGCACCTAGTGTTATAGTGCCTTGAGTAGTTGTGTCGATAGTGTCAGTGTATTTCCAGTTTGGGCTTCTATGGGCATCCCCTAGCTGTTTTCTATAGCTACTTTTTACCTGTTTTATACCCGAAGTATTATCTCCACCTGTGTTATAACCATAAGGACCATAAATTGGATATCCGTCATAGCAGTAACCTAAAAGTTTACTATGACCGTCAGGGTGTCTATAGTAATCATTATTATAATTAGTTTCACTGTAGTATACACGACTTCCCCATACATTTGCATAGTTCCATCCGTTGTTTAAAAAATCTCCAGTTTTGTAAGTATACTTGCCGTCTTCAATTATGCCGCTATCGCCATCTAATTTGAAATTTGCAGCAAAAAATACTTTATTATAATTTAATTCAATAGGTGCTCTTTTACTAGTTCCAGGCAATTGTTTAGATTTTAAGTCTCTTTTAAATGCTACACCGTTAGCAAATATTCCTAAAGTTGAATTATCAGTTAAATGTGGCGCTTGTGTATTTTCACCTGCTCGGTGTGTAAATCGAATATTTAAATCTTGCCTTACAACGTTTGATATATCAACCCGTGCAGGTTGCGGTGCTCCATCAGTTGTTACAGTAAGCAAATTGCCGGTCTTTGTGAAAATAGTTTCGCTTTGATATGCGCCACCACTTGATTTCATTCCTATGTTTGCTGGATCAAACGTCATAATAGAATTCCTTAATATAACGTATTTATCGGTTTATGCAAATGAACCAAAATCGCTATTAATAACTGTTGGTGATACAAGTGTTCCGTAATCTACATCAGTAGTAGCTAGAAGAAACTCAAGTCCAGAAGTAACGTCTACAACAATGCCGCCTAAATCAAAAGATCCAACATCAATTGTTCTTACATCAATGCCGTGTACTAATCCTGTTAGATTACTAACTACACTGTCAGCGGTAAGAGTTGCAACATTAGATATATTATTACTATCAGCATCTAAATTACCACCAAGTGTAGGTGTTGTATCATTAACTACTTCTGTTGGTCCATTATAACTAACATATAGTTTCCCATCAATTATATTAGTACCAATATTTGCACCGCCTAATATTTGTAAATTACCAATGTCCGGCACTGTGTACGTATTACCGTCAGATGTTAAGTCTAATGTTTTTATTCCGCCATTAGCTGAAATAGTAATAACATCGTCTACTTCATTAAATGTAATATCAGTACCTGATGATAATGTTTTAAACTGTAGTTCGTAACCAATTTTTTGTTTAAATATCTCTGTACCAAAACCTATGTTAAGTCCGGAAGTTTGTTCATCATCTCGTAAATCTAACTCTTCAAAGTTAGCATTTGTTTTAATAAATGCTTCACGAAGATCATCACCTGTTCCGTCATTTGCAACATTACCGATATTAATTAATTGTACTGCCATTTTAGTTTCCTTATGTTACAGTTATGTCGCCGTGCATAGCATCGTGTATTGTGCATTGATAATAGTACGTGCCGCCTGCGCCTACAGTCCAATCAACTACTGCTGTTCCTTGACCGTCTACACCTGATGCTCCGTTACCATTGCCTGTACCTTGTACAGTTTTTACATATAGCGGATGTCCGCCGCTGACTGAGTTATTAAATCTTACTTTATCGCCTTGATTAAACGCAAGTGCTATATTGTTTCCACTTACAGATCCAGATCTGTCTGTTCCACTTACTGAATATAGTCCTGCTCCAGGAAAGCCAATTGACAATGTATAGTCTGGAACAAATCCAGCTGGAGTAAGACTTGTATCGTTAATTGTAATTGGATTTGATGTATCTACAACTGTACCTCCTACACTGCCAGTTCTAATCTGAACAGTAAACGTTTCTGCGCCTTCTGTTGTTGTATCTGCTGATGGTGTAACTGTAAATGATCCTGTGTCGCTTGTAATTGTAAAGCTACCACTTGACGTACTAAAGTCACCACTGTTTGTTGCAGTCCAATAAAGTGTAGTTGCATCTGCTACATCTGTTGTAACAACATTGATTGTTAAAGCACTACCTTCGTCGATTGCTTGTGCTGCTGGATAAACATAATAAGTTGGACCAACAGCTTGGCTTGAATCAGTAATACTAACATTTTGTGTCGCGCCGCCATTGTCTAGTGCAAGTGATAGTGTTTTATCACCATCAGTAGTTCCATCTTTTGATGTGTTAATTTCAAGTGTAGCTACATTTGAATTAACTGTAAAGTTGCCAGTTAGCGGAATTGCTGCATCTGGACTATATCCTGAAGAGCCTGCAATTGTTGGATTGCCTACGTCACCGTCTTGGAATATATTTCTAATAGTTGCTAAAGATGGCTTACTAATTACATCCCCAATATGTGTATTAAATAATGCATAGCCTAGTGGGTTGTTTGCTTGTATACCTGCTGGTGTGCGTAAACCATCTGCCCATTCCGGAGCAAGACTTCCGCCGTCCCACAAGTCGCTGTACTCAAACATACAGAAGTTAAGCAAGTACAAATACTCTTTAACGCCTACTTCGAACTCATTTGCGTTAGTTTCCCAATTAGCTGCGTATCCACTTGGATCCCAGTTGTTTGCATCTGCTGCTTCTTTCATTGCAGCGTGTAGGTCACTGGTTGCCCAGTCTGAACTTATGCTAGGATACATTTTTAATGTTGCTGCATCTAGACCATGCATATGTAGTGTATGGAAGACGTGTTCAATCACTTCTTGTGCATCTTCGTCACCTGTTCCAGGAGTACCACTACTGTTTAAGTACCATACCATATCGTTTTGCACTGTTTCATCAAACAATGGTTCTAATCCGTAACTACGTATACCTGCATCGTCTAAGAAGTTTGGTGTATAGTCTCCGCCTGCGCCTCTTGCTATTCTTTGTATAGTCGGCTTTGGTGAGTGATAAGATGTTGTATTACCAAGTAATGTTTCTATTAGTTGATTCTGTTTGTTTACGTTAATACCTGCGCCTGCACTATCAGTAAACAAATAGAACATACGTGCTACTTTTTCAATAAATGCATCTGGTACTGCTGCTTGTCCACCAACAGCTCCTGCACTTACAAGTCTAACACCTGCTGTTCTAATTTCTCTAGTAAAGAAGTTACTACCATATCCTACAGTATTTCCTACGGCGCTACTTGACCTTGGACCAGTATTCAAATCATCTGAACTAACACCTGAGATTGTGTATGGTACGTCAGTTGCATCGTCTACGTTTGCTGTAGTAAGTGTAAACGTTGTTTTCTCGCCTTCCTGTAAAGAAGTTGAACTTGCAGCAAGTACGTAACTAGCTGCTCCGCCTGACGGAGTTGTACTTGTGTCATTAATTGTAACTGCACTTGATGTTGCAACTACTGTACCGCTCACACTCACTGTCCTTACGCTAGCTATAAATGTTTCTACACCTTCAGTCGTTGTATCAGCCGTTGGGGTTACACTAAATGAACCTGAATCGCCTGTGATTGTAAAGCTACCTGTTGATGTATCAAAATCACTAGCGTTTGACAATGTGTAGTAAAGTGTAGTTGCATCTGCTACATTAGTTGTAGTAACATTAAATACTAAAGCACTACCTTCATCAACATTATCAGCTGCCGGAGCAACTGCATAGGTCGCTAATGGAGTTGTACTTGTATCGTTAATTGTAACACTCTGTGTTACACTTAGTGCATTCAGCGATAATAAGAATGTTTCTACGCCTTCAGTTGTAGCATCAGCAGTTACATTAAATGTAATTGTTGCTGTACTACTATTCACAGTAAAGCTACTAGATAAATTAGAGCCGTTAATATCATTACTGCTTACACCTGTAATTGTATAAGGAACTGCTGTTCCGTCTGGTACGTTTGTTGTTGTTAATGTAACTACAAACGAACCACCTTCATTAACCGATGCACTAGAGCTTGATAATGAATATGTAGCTGATGCCGCAACTTCTTCTACTACTGGGTTACCTATTCTCATTTGTACATTACTATTAAATTTATTAAAACCAAATCTATTTTGACTTCCTAATAAACTTCTTGTGTTTGTATAATCAACTGTACTAGCAGTGTCATATATTTGGCCAGTTTTAGAAGTAGCACTTAAAAATGCTAAACCTTGTGCAGGTGTTGCTCCTGGATTAATTTGTAACCACAAACTTAACATTCCTGCTATTTGCGGTGACGCCATACTAGTACCGGTTATATTATTAATCAAGAAAGTTGCATTTGTTGGATATGGATTATTAGAAACTGTGGCACCGAACGCATTTGTAGTACTCATTGCACTCATAATATCAGTACCCGGAGCATATGTGCTAACACCTGGCCCTGTTTCTGAACTTGTTGCTTTTTGTTCTAATCCACCTGAATGAATCGAACTATCAATATTGCCGACAATATGTGCATTTACACTATATGGTGACGAACCTCGTTGGTAGTTTACAGATCCAGTATTAGCTACAAGTTCATTATTGTAATCGTCGCCTCCTACTACGTCAATTTTATGACTTCTATTGCCTGCCGCTACCATAACGTGTACGCCTGCTTCAATTAGTTCTTCCATATCAACATCGACTGAATCAATTCTTACGTTTGTTCTGTATCTAGAACCGTTCCAATTTGGCGGAAGGCCAAATGCCCAACGTTTTGCCGAGCTATCTATTTCTGTACCAGTTTTTACAACCCCTCTATATGTAAGATTACTAACTGTGTCGTAGTACCGTAAATATCCCCAACTCATGTTTACAACTGTTGGTCGCTTTACTCCAGTCGCAGGATCATTTGGCTTAGCGTTGTGCCATTCTTTAATACAATCAAACGCATATGTTGCGCTTGTGCCAGTTCCGCTATCTCCTGAACCTTCTAGTCCTGCAAGTTTTAAACTATAAATTTTAGCGTTCTTTGCCCAGCCGTATGTTTTGCCTGCTGCTGTTCCTGCAACGTGTGTACCGTGTCCGTCATAATCTCTGTAGTAGTTAGCACTTTGAGCAGGCATACCAGCAATACCACTAGCTGTTGTCCAGTCAATTTGTTGTACTCTGCTAGCACCATTAGTATCAGTAAATTCTGGGTGATCTATTTGTAGACCACTGTCCATAATAACAACATCAACACCTGTAGCGTCTAGGGTATAATTGTAACCACCAGTAACATTCACTCCGTTGTAAGGATTAGTAGCTTCATTCATTCTACGCATGCCCCAGTTTAGGAATTCGCCTCGGTCAAGTGTAGTTTTAGAAAAGTCTCCAGTTTGTACTGCATCAAAACCGATACCAATATTTGGATCTAATTCAGGCAGTAGTGTTACGCCATATACTCTCGAATCTGTTTTTAAATTTTCAGCTTCAGCGTCTGTTAAACTATAATGTGTATTACGTTGTGAAGCAGGTCTTGCATTTGCAACAGTAACATCACGTTCTGGTATTGCTCCTGCACCAGTAGATGCAATCATTTCTGCGTTAAATGCAGCGTAGTCTACGCCTTTGTTTAAACTTACAATGTATTCTTTTTCACTCATTTGTCATTTCCTAATACTGTTATGTATATTTATTAATATAATGCATTCCAAGCTACGCCGTCATAAAAGACTGGGTAACTAACTGCGCCACTTTTACTTCCAGGATCCCAAGTTGTTCCATCTGCTGATGCTATCATGCCACTTATTGGATTTGCTGGTTCTGCATTTAACGGTGTTAATGACATTGTGTCACTAAACATTGCATAATTTGTACCGTCAACCATCGGCGAACTATCATCTGCAAACACACTACCATTCATATCACCGGCAAATGTGCCTGAATGTGCGCCAAATGCGTTACCAATCAACGTTCCTGTAACTTCTGCATTAAAAATTTCAACTACTTGATTTCTTGTTGATGCTGGTGTACCAATTCTTACATCACCTTCGCTTGCTGCTGCGTTGATTGCAACTCTAGCATAATCTGTTGGATCAGCAGGGTTGCCCGGCTCTGTGCTTATTTCAATATGGTTTATGCCTTGCTTGTCCATTTGTATATTAGACACGCCAGCATCATTGTTACCGCCATATATATTTAAAAATGCTGCTGCGGTAATAATCATGTTACCACTAGTATTATTATCAATTGTGTCTGCTTTAAGTGCTTGTCCGTGTATATTTGTAGATTCTACATCGCCAACAATCTTGCCACCTACACTGTCGACTAGTATAGTTGAATCGTCTGCTACAACACTACCTTTTACATCGCCTATAATGCCGCTAGTAACAGGTCCAAAGAATCTAATTTGATCTGCTGTTAGGTTAACAAATGTGTTTGTTCCAGCTGGCCCAATACTAATTGCATTACCGTCGCCTGTAGCAGTAGTAATACTCATGCTGTCGTCTGCTGTAATGCTTCCTGATATTACAGCAGGTGATGCTAGTGTACCGTTAATTGTTGTTGTACTACCTGCATTACCAATGTCAATTGCTGTTGCAGTTGTTGCACCAATTTCTACTGTTGCTTGATCTATGTTTGCTGCTAGTGTTCCTGGTGTTGCTGTGTGTGTTAGCTCACCTGACGTAGGATCGTACATCATTACGTTTGCACTTGCTGCATTTCTAACTGGTTGTATAACTGTACTACTTGCTGTAGTGTTTTCAACTGCACTGCCTGTTGCGTTTAATACAATCGAGTTTGCTGCTTGGTTTGTTGTGCCTGCTTGATACCCAATTGCTACTGCGCTTGCTCCTTGG
>Ga0115008_10003310_pt1 | contig 13334 bp, 11 predicted proteins | sample FraStrMetagenome_FD_87164 | JGI IMG/M metagenome (GOLD analysis project Ga0115008, IMG submission 87164) | Marine eukaryotic phytoplankton communities from Arctic Ocean - Fram Strait ARC3M Metagenome | ecosystem: Environmental > Aquatic > Marine > Oceanic | place: Fram Strait | collected...
ATACCCATACCCATACCCATACCCATACCCATAGGATGCATTTTCACCAACAGCATTTAGGATAATTCCAATATTAGCCACTTTTTGATCTTTCACAAGGTCAACAGGGACTTGTAATAGGTTTTTATCGGTATGCCCTGCTTTGGTAAGGTATACTAATAAGTTACAGTATTTAGCGATAGTAATAGTGTCTGTTACGAGTAAAATAGGTGCTGTATCAATGATTATCATGTCATAGAGTGGACTTACTTCTTCTAAAAAGGTTTCAAAACGTCCGTTTTTTAACAAACCAGTGGCGTTTGGTGGAATTTGCCCTGAAAGTACAATATCTACAGGTCGTTTTTTTCTCAGGTCTTTTTCAAGCACACAATCCACTGCATTAATAGTGGAGTCGTTCAGGTAATTAGATAAACCGTTTTGATTTTTATTTAAGTTAAAATAGTTGTGCACTTGCGGGTTTCGCAAATCACAGCCCACTAGCAGTACTTTTTTACCAACACTTGCATAGGCCAAACTGGTATTTACGGCCGTGTATGATTTTCCTTCTCCTTTAATGGAAGAGGTAAAGAAAATAATCTGTGCGCCCTTTTCTTTTTTTGGCAATACAAAATCAATTGCAGTGGTAAGAATGCGGAAAGACTCTGTGAAAAAATTATTCTCATCGCTATTTAAAAATAGTTTGGCGTCTTTAACAAAGGGAATCTCAGCCAGCAAGGGCAGCTCTTTGATGCCTTTCAAAAGATCTTCTTTGTTTCTAACTTTGGTATCTAAGAGCAACAGCAGGTAAACCACTCCAAAAGGAAGTAGGAGTCCTAATACAAAGGCCCCTAAGTAAATAAGTTGTCGTTTAGGCGCCACAGGGGTTGGGTTGGTAATCCCGTAATCAATCACTTTAACGTTGGAGACAATCACGGCATAGGACACGGCAGCCTCTTCTCGTTTTTCAAGAAGAATTAAATATAAATTTTCTTTCAGATTCTGATTGCGTTCAATTTTACGCAAGGCATTCTCTTTTTCCGGTAGCAGTGCAAAGTTGTTGTTTGCTTTTTGCAATGCTGCAGTACTTTGCGCTAAGGTGGTTTGTAATTGCTGTATATAGCCATTAACAGAACTAGAAATATTATTTTTTAAGTCTAAGATATTGGCGTCTAAAAGCCTCACGGTAGGGTTATTAGCTCCCGCACTGGTTTTTAGTTTTTCATGCTCCAGCACTGCCGTATTATACTCTCCAATTAATAGATTAATAGTGGTAGACGTTATTCCTATATTTGCAGGTAGTAATTGAAATTCATCGGGGTTGCTAAGGGTCTTTTTTAAAATATCTGATAACAGTAGCTGTGTTTCAATAGTGAATAAGGCGTCATCTTTAATACTTTTGGTTTGAAGTGATACCCCCGCATCTGCTTCGAAAAAGCTTATGTTGTTATTTTTTTTGTAGTCTTTTTTATTTTTTTCAATAGAGTCTAGGTCTTTAACTAAAAACTCAAAACGTTCATTTACAAAAGCAATGGTGCGTTTAGAAACTTCTTGACGGTCTTTGATGCCGTCCGCTTCATAGACCGAAATGAGTGTATTGAGAATACTTTGGGCTCTCGGTCCATTTGTGTTTTTTAGACTAAGAATCAAAAGATCGCTTTCCTTTCCTTCTGGAGCGATTGAAATAGCATTTTTTAATTGACTGGCAGTCTGCTCTAGCGTGTTTATGGCAACGGTGAATACTGGAACGGCTAGGTTGTCTAGTTGTGTTCCTTGTCGCGGGCTGACACTTATTGGGAACCCTTTTGAGCTGCCTTCAAACCAAAAACTAGGGGTTGAAATGGTTTCATTTGTGTCTGTATTGGTGATTTCATAGCCGTTGGATGCTATTTTAATTTCATAACGCAGTGTACGGCTCAAAGAATCTTTACTACCGTTGTGCGCCACTCTAATCGGAGGATTAAAGACCTCACGTGTATTGATTTTACCTGTTTGAAAATAGTGAACGTTTAGGTCTAATGATTCGACCACATCTTTCATAAGGTGGTAAGAACTTAGCAAAGCGATCTCATTTTCTAAGACCACATTTGAGCGCCTAAAAATACTTTTGACATCAAAAGACAGGCCATTGGTTTCTTGGGCGTCAAGAATTTTTATTTTTGCTTCGGTGCTATAAACCGTTTCGGTATACCTAAGGTAAAAATAAGCGGATGAGAGCATGATCATCACAGTCAGTAAAAACCAAGGCCAAAAGTTGAGGTATTTTATAAGCTCCCCTTTGAGGTCTATTGGTTCGTCTTCAAAAACAGTTGTATATGGAGATTCGTTCATTTTTTTGACTTAGCGTGTTAGTAATACAGTAATGCTCAATAGGACCGAGAGAACGCTGACCACCGTAGAGGCGTTTCCAATAATCCCCGCACTTTTTACTTTGGCGTTGTTAGGGTTCACTACAATCACATCATTGGGCATAATCCGGTACTCCGGATTATTCATCCAGTTGGTCGTCGTTAAATCTATTTGAGAAATACGTCGCTGGCCTGCCTGTTCCCGTATTAGTAATACATCCGTTCGTTTGCCATTGATACTCAAATCACCTGCATAGCCTAGTGCTTGTGGAAGGCTAATAAACTGCTCTGTAAAGGTATAAGTGCCTGGAGCTCTTACTTCTCCCAAAACAGTCACCTTGGCATTTAAAAGACGGACGCTCACCGAAGGGTTGACTAAATGCTGTCCGTTTTCTAAAATTGAACTAAGTTCCTCTTCTAAATCAGCGATGGTTTTATTAACCACCTCAATTTTCCCCAAAATTGGCAGTACAATAGCTCCATCGATACCAACCAAATACCCATGTAGTTTTAAGAGGTCTATGTTTTGTAATTGTGAATTAGAGCCCGTAGTTTGGTTGTTATAGGGAATGGCCGTTTCCGGAACCAAAGCACCAATTTTAATGTCTAGGATATCATTGGGTTGTAGCGCATTGCTGGTATAGCTAATGGGGGTGCTTTGGTTTAAATTGGCATCGCCAAAATAGAGCAGCTCTTTGTTGGTCACACACGAGTTTAGAAGGAATCCAAGTACTAGTAAAAGTAAAAAATTGGTTTTTTTGTAAGACATAATTGGTGATGTAATTAATTTTAAAAATTAATTATGGTTGAAGACAAAGATAGAAAAAAAAAAATGTAATAAGTGAATTTATGACCCCTTAAGTAGGCCAATTCGGACGTTTCTTAAGGCCTTTCAGGCTACAGGCTTAAACGAACTTATGTTGCACAAAAACTTAATTTTATATGAGATTATAACTTAGTAAAGTAATGACTACAGTCCGTAGTCTTTTCAAAAATAAATCGATTTAACCCCTTAAAAACAAGTGTTTTAGCTTTTTTATTTTAAATAAATAACGTATATTTAAATAAGAAATATTGTTAAAATTTAGTCATTAATTTGTTATATGATAAATTTACAAAAGTTATTTCTATGTTAAATAATTAAAATAACATATGTTATATGTCTGTTAATTTTTATAAAAAACCTCAAATTAAAAGCTTTTCTACACACTCAAAAATAGAACATTCCGTTTTGTTTTCACAGTATTTAAAGTCTTTTATTTCCAATTCTGCTACAAAAAGAGTTCAAGGCTATGGAACGGTAGGCTTGGCATATAATACCATTCGGACTTATAAATCGCTACTTCGAATAGTAAAAGCCTATGAGTTTGAGAAATCAGAGAAGCTTTATTTGAATGCAATAGATAAATATACCGCCGAATCTTTTACTCATTTTCTAAAAATTGAGAAGCAGTATAGTGATAATTACTGCGGTCAACTCTTAAAATTACTGAAGATTATTCTGCGTGATGCTGAGAAAAGCGGGCTGGAAGTACATCCTTACTCTAATTATATAGAATCTTTTAAACAGAAAAGCTCTGATCGTATACTTCATATTTTAAATCCAATGGAGATTAAAGCTCTTAAGGAATTACAGCATATCCCAGAAGATTATGCAGATAGTTACAAATGGCTGTTAATCGGATTGTGTATAGGGCAGAGGGTATCAGATTTATTAAAGTTAAGTCCTAATAATCTTAGAAAAGCACCCACTGGCTTGTATATCGATATTATTCAACAAAAGACGAGGAAATCGGTGACCTTTGGAGTAGTAGATCTTTTGGTGATTGAGATTCTAGAAAATAAGTTTCCAAAAAAAGTATCTCAAGTAGTTTTTAACAAACAGATCAAAGCACTTTGCAGAATGGCGGGGATTGATGAATTGGTTAGTGGGTTTAAAAACAACCCAATACTCGTAGAAAGGAAATTATTGAAGCATCCAAATACGCTTTTGTGACCTTACATATTATGAGACGTTCTTTTGCGTCTAACTATTACGGTAAAATTGAAACGCCGCTACTTATGAATATTACTGGACACTCTAAAGAAAGTACTTTTCTGACTTATATAGTAACCCATCAAAATAAAGATGCATTGGCAGATTTATTTATGCAACAGGCGGGCGTTATTTGGTAAACTTTACTTTTTTATTCCTAACTGAATTAATTTTTCCTTTATACCAGTTTTTATCAGTCATTCTTTTATAAAACCAAACTCGATACTCTTTGTATATGATAGATTTATAAATTAGGTTAAATCTATGCTTTAAAAGAAGATAGCTCTTAATAAGTTTGTGTTTCCTCTTTGTTGCTATTGGATTGGTAAACTGACTATTAAAAACATTTAAATATGAAGCTATCTTTTTTGTATTGTTGTATTCTAAACTATCTACGGAACTAAAAACCTCATAACAAGCTGCTAAAAAACAAATTAAAGGATTGGTTAGATTGTCTAATGCATTCACCGCATCTTTTGCATTCGTTTTTTTAGATAATAAAAAAACATCATAAGCATTTCTTAAGGCCATTGTTTTATAACAAAAACCACTGTCGTTTATTTGATTGGCAATAATCGATAAATTAAGTTTGTTTGCATAGCTCAAAACTGCAGCACCATTTATAATCTGACTATCTTTCTCTACATAACTATAATTAAATTCATTAGTGTACTTTTCAATTAAAAGTTCATTATGAATTTCGATGGCTGCAATGTTATTCTCTTTTTGAAGTCTCCTGTAATGTTTCTCTTCAGGAATATAATATGTATACTTTTCTACTTCAGAATACCCAAACACTCTTAAAACTTTAATAGCTTTAGAATAGTCATCTTTTGAGAATATAAAATCTATATCTCCAACCATTCTTTCGGCCATATCATCATAGATTCCTGATAATAGATTACCCGTTCCTTTTAAAAATATTGGCGTAATGTTATTCTTTAATAATAGATTATTTAATTCTTGTGCTTGTTTAAGGATTTGCTCGTTTCGTTCTCTGTTTAAATTGGTAATATGATCCATGTAGCTCACTAAATCTTGAGGTAAATACTGCAAGAAATCTACACGTTTTAAATTACAATACAATGCCGGAAATACATAATGACTGGTACTTACTTTTACAACAGCATCCCAGTCTATAGTCGTTGATTTTAATTGCTTTTGTATTTCATTTCTATTTTTTTCTTCCAAAGAAATGGTCAAACATTTGGCAATAAAAAATAAGGTTTCTTTATAATTCAACTCATTGTTTTTTTTACTTGAAAGATATTACTTTGTTGGATCTGGGTCTCTATACATAATGCCTTGTTTTTCAATTTCTTTTAACTTTTCAATAGTAAACTTGTCTCGCACAGATTTTGTTTTAGGAAAAATATAATTAGACAGCGTTACAAAGAGTTTTACACGTTCTGTTTTTGTGAGTTTTTCCTGGTTTATCAGCAAATCGTCCAGTACTTTTTCATAGAGCAGTTCCATTTTGTCATTGATAGATAGCTCTTCTTTTTTAGCAGGACCTCTTTTAGATTTTTTCCCTGCTTTTTTGGCTGATTTTGGATCGAATGGCATATGTAATTTATATTATTAAGAACTAAATATACAAAAAGTCAAATACTAATTAATCTAGTGAATGGCTTCTAGTAATTTTATCGACTTGCAAGTAGAGTGTAAGGCTGCTGTTTTAGAACAAAGAAGCATATTGTTTTGTTATTATGTCCCAGGTATAAAAATCATCTGCTATTGCCTTTAAGGCTTTCGAGGTTTTTACGAGATTATGATCTTGAACGGATTTAAGTAATGAGATGAGTGTTTTAGAATCATTGAAATACAGCGCTTTTTGGTGTGTAGTTTCACGGTTATATGGAACATCGTAGGCTAGAATAGGTAACTCTAAGTGCATGGCTTCTACTAAAGATGGATTAGTGCCACCTGCGCTATGACCGTGAATGTATAAATAACAGTTACTTCTTAATTGGTTCAGTATATTTTGATTGTAGATAGGCTCTAATTGATAAATATTCTCAAAAGAATCAAATTCTAATTTCAGTTGTTTGCCATATACGCTATTGTTCCAATTACCAACCACTACTATATTTAATCCTGAATATTCAGAGAATGGTTCTAGAATTAAGTGCACATTATTTTCAGGTTCTATTCTACACACTTTAAATGCGTATTTTTCACTTAAAAACGGAAATTGATTTAGTACAGCCATAGAAAGTGCTTCTTTACAGGTATGATCTGCACCATAAGCAATTAGTGCAGCCTTCTTGCCATATTCAGACAGTACGTAATCTTGTATTACTTTATTGTCTGCAATAATAATATCTGAATATTTTACAGAAACTCTTTCTGAAAATTTTAAAAACCACTTTGCTGCCTTCCCCCATTTGGCACGTTTCCATTCCAAACCATCAATGTTTACAATAACTTTTTTTGATGAGATTAACTTAACTATCGGCAACACGATGCATCCAGACACACCCAAAATCAATAAAGTATCCGCAAATAAAAGAGCATAAAAGACAGAAACAATGTCATACAAAATACTTTGTATGCTATTGGCATTTAAAGGCAGATATTTTAGTTTGGCATTGTTGTGTATTTTTAATTTTGTTTTGTAAGATTTACTACTACAAAACACAGTAATATCAAACCTATCTCCAAGATCTTTAGTTAAGTATTCTGTGAGTGTTTCAAAACCTCCATAATTTGCCGGTAAACCTACCGTGCCGATGATTGCTATTTTTTTAAGCATGCAAAACGTTTATAATTTCCTTTTCGAAAGTTGCTTGATTAAAATATTTTGACCGTAATAAAGCATTTTTTGAAAGACGTGCCCATGAAACTTTATCTATAGAAAGCTCTTCTATCTTTTTTGCAATACTTTTTGTGTTCTTAGAATCCATTAAATACCCCTCAATACCTTCTGTTACGATCTCAGATGGGCCGCCAAGTGGAGGCACAATTACGGGAATTCCAAAAGCCATGCCCTCCAGTATCGTTAAACCAAACGTTTCTATCCAGGCATCCACATGAGATAAATTTAACACTATACTTGCCTTGTTGTAAAATGGAATGACATCACTTTGACTCGTAAAAATCGTAACATTATGTGTTACGTTTTTATCTCTAAAATAGACATGAACATCACTCTGTGTAGCATTGATTACTAATGTAAATGATATGTGGGTATTTGATTCTAATAACTTGGCTATTTCAACAAACTCTTGCACGCCTTTATATGCTTTTAATGATGCCAACATCAACACGTTAAAACAATCTTTAGCCTTCCTGTTATTTTGATTTAGCGCATTATTTACAAAGGAATCTGAAAGCGCATTATAGACCACGTATTCTTTTTTTTCAAAAAACTGTTCTGATGATCTTACTGCATTAGATACAAAAATTATTTTTTTAGCCGTTAGGCGTATGATCCCTCTTAAAAATGACTTTAAGGCTAAAGGAGATAAACTAATTTCATGTACATGATAAATAACGGGCTTACGCATCACAAAACCAGCCAATGCTGCTCCAAAGGGCAACATGGTGTTTACATAGATTACCACATCTTTATTTGTATATTTTAATAACTTAAAAAATAATATAAACTGTGAACTTAAAAAGGTTACTAATGTCATCCATTTATTTTCTGAACGCTTATAAAAGTATTGATGATGGCTTGGAGTTAGCCCAGATAAAAATCCCGATTCACTTTTACCTGTATAGAGTTCCAGCTCAATCCCTTTTTTTTGAACCGCCTGAATGACTTGTGATAACACCTTTGGGCTACCACTAAAATCATTTAATAAGTGTATGAAAATTATTTTCTTCATAAAATGTTTTATTTTTTTATCAAGTAATTTGACAATAAGTAAAGCAGGAAAATTATTATTACATGACTCTAGTGGTTAGGCGGTGTCTTAATTCAATAAAACGAATCATCAATTTATAAATAAAGAAAGGACACTTATAATATATCCAATGCTGAATTCTACCATTTTTTGAAAGTTTCTTATCTGGTAATACACCTGCCCAAGGTGATTGATCTAAATATTTCAAATATTCATCTTTTAAAGGATGGGTACAACTCTCAAACCATGGACGATTAAATAATTCACCCGTAAAATGAATAACTATCGGATTTGTAATAGCTTCTTCAATCTCAGCTTGGCTATAATATGTTTCCATCTTAAAGAGAGATTTAATCTTTTTCACAGGAAACATAAACATGGGATTTATTACATTATAATTTGGAGGTAATACCTTTTTATTATTTCTACAAATATAATTTACTGTCCCTTGATCCACAAAAGGAGGATTACCATCATATTTAAGGACATAATCTATACATTTTTGTTCTATGTTTCTTTGTCTCCATAATTTTAGATTAAGAACAATTACACCGCCACAATTAATATATCGATCCTTGTTAGTTAAGCCAATTTTATGGACAAAATAAGGATTAATTGTATCTTGAACCCCTGCCAGTAAAGTATCAGACATATCATAGTCTAATAAATCTTTCAGTGAACCTGTAATAATAGTATCACAATCAAAGGTTAACATTCTATCAACTTCTTCGATTTGTGATAAGAATAATTTTCCATAAGTACTTCTACAAAAATTTGTATCAACATCCATTTTAGAAGAAATGCTATCCAAACTAATGAAAATAATTTTTCTATTGTATTTTTTTGCTATAGAAAGAAAATTATCTGTATTCTTTTTACTTATCTCATTGTCTATAATGTACACGTTAATTTCATCAATATCCGTATTATTTACAAATAGAGACAGTATGGACAATCCAGCGTGCTGTGAATAATTGTCCATAAAAGAATAGGCTGCATTTAAAATCATGTTTTTTTATCGTTTATTAATTTTTTAATTATATGAATCCAACATATATAGCTTCTATCACTATGCGATAGTTTTCCATCTGTTATAGATATATATAAGCTAAATACGGATAAGAGATACTGCAGATAGATGCTATTGATATTCTCAATGCTATCTGATACTGTTTTTTGTTGATTTAAGTAAAATTGAAATAATTTTTCTGCATTAAATTGTTTTTCAATTATTCCTATTTGTGTTATATAATGAAACCAATCCATAAATGGAGGATAAGTACGTTTTGCATATTCAAAATCAAATACAAATAATTCGTCTTTTTCAAGAAACATATTCCAAGGTGTAAAATCACCGTGATATACCGAAAACTCAACTTCTTTATTGCCGTAATATTTTCTTACACTTAAGATTGCTGTTTTAATTATTTCTGCATCAGGTTTTGGCAATAAATTAATATTGTTTTCTAATAACTTTAAACTCTTTGCAAAATCAGTATCATTGAAACTACACAATACCTTTGTTTTATCATACAATTGTGTTAAAAAAACTCCATGCTTATCAGTCCATTTGTGAACAACTCTTGACTTATTCGTTTTTATTGTTGATTGAACAAATACATAATCATTGCTACTAACAGCTACTTTACTACAAAATATAACCTGAGGGATGTTTTTTTTAACACCGCAATCATTTAAGTAATTTAGCATCTTTTGTTCTTCTGAAAACAGCTTAATTATATCGTTTCTATCTGATATTTTACAATAGGCTAATATATTCTTCTCTTTTGTTATTTGAATGGTTGGTTTTTGATATACCGATGGGGTTCCCAAAAAAATTGAAAACTGAAAATCTTTATTATTTATGGCGTTTTTTAATCTTTGGTATAAACGATTATTTAATACTATATTCAAAAATTCGACATGTATTACCTTATTTAAAAATGGTATCCAATATATATAAGGGAGCAACAATTTTATAAGTTTACCTTTTATACCGCTTGGCTGATATAAATTCATAGTAGTTCTCATATTTTTAATAGGCATCATCCAAGACTTACCATCAGTATTTGAAAAACGAATAAATTTTTCGCCTTTTGGGTTAATCTCAAAAATATTTTTGCTCATAAAATATAGCTAACTATTACGGATTTAAAGATTTAAGGATTACATCTCTAATTTGTTTACCTTTCTCCTCCCAAGTAAATTTATCCCTAACCTGAATAATTCTTTCTGCCATCGTTTTTCTAAGATCCTTATCAGTTAGCTTAACAATAGCACTTGATAATTTATCAATCAATTCCTCTCGATCACTCATACTCAATACCACGGCATATTCGTTTGTAAAATAACGGGTATAACCTCCTGTATTTAAACAAATAAGGGGTTTTGCAAATGACATTGAATCAAAAGCTACTGTTACCGCTCCTTCTTTTAATGTTGGATTAACTACTACATCACAGTTTGCCATAAACTGGTAATACTCCTCCTTTGACACATGGCCAATAAGGGTTATAAAATCTTTCATTCCAAGTTTTTCAATAAGTAAAGCTAAACGATCTTTATCATTTCCTTTCCCAAGAATATCAAGATGCAAATTAGGGTTTTGCTTAATCGCTGATGCAAAAGCTTCAATCATCAAATCAAAACCTCTCCAGGACTCTAACCTTCCAACCGCTAAATACTTTATTAAACCATTAGATTCTTTTTTTTGATAGTTTGAGATATCTATAGGCTCAACGGCTACATCAGTAAAAACAACAGACTTATTTATATATTTTTCTGCAATATTTTCTCTAGTAGATTCGGTTTTGCATAGCATCAAGTTAACATCTTCACAACGGCCTATATAACCAGAATTATATTTTAACGTTTTTGACATAACATGCTGTAAAAACTCTTTCAAACGATTTTTAAAACCATAAAATTTTGTAAATTCTTTAGGAATAAAATTACTTGTTGCTGTAGGGCCCCATATAAATGTTTTTTTTTGCCCATACCTGCTAACAGGCCAAAGTACGTTTCCATAAGTAAGTAAATGATATACTTCTATGTCATTTTCCTCCATGGTGTGTTTAACAATTTTATTTGTTAGCCTTTGCCACAAAACATAATATGTACGCACTCCTCTAAGCCCTTTTTTCCAAAACCGTAATTTCTTAGGAAGATCGTAATACACAAAGTTCATGTTATATTCTATTGGATTAACTTTTAACCAATTCTCAATATTTTCTTTGTTACTTTGTCTAGTTAACACCCACAAATCAAAATATTTAGACATTTCTAAGACCCAATGCCAACCCACACCAATTTCTGATCCCAAATTGGGTTCACAGGCATAAGCTGAAATAAATATTTTTAGTTTTACTGATGATTTGACCATTACTAATTATAGTTTTACCGTAAATGTTTCTAATATTATTTTTAGTGCATCATCCACACTTTCACTTACAGGACGATCAGCATCCAAAGAAATAAATCGCTTATGAGAAGTTGCTAATTCTTTATAGGCTGCTGTTTGTCTTATAATCTCATCTAAAGTAAGCTCTTGCTTTCTCTTATAAATGACTTCAGGGGTGGCATCTAAATAAAAAACAAGTCTAGGATGTGGCATGCACTTCACAAATAGTTTTCTTAGCCACATTGGTAAATTGAGTCTTGTTCTCCCTGGATCAACCAAAAAATCATAGCTATATCGGTCGAAAACACTAAATTTATCATGTTTAACATCCCTACGAACCAATAAATTATAACCAACTACATAATCCAACCAATAATAAGCTATACGCAGTAATGAACTTAATTTGTTAGCTGGTTTTGACCTGTGGGGATTTGTAAAATCTTTATCCTGTTCATTAACTCCAACCTTTTCACCTAGTTCCCCCAAATTTGGAAGAATATTAGGTCTAAAATGATATACATTACATCGATTATCTTTTTTGTCATTTACAAAATAAAAATCAATTTTTTCTTGTAAAGCATCTATAAATGTAGTTTTTCCTGCTCCATCAGGTGCCATCACGGAAAAAACTTTAGAATATTTTCTGTATGAAAACATTATACGATTTATCTTCTCCCAAAAAAAAAGAATTATGAATTTAATTGTTTGTAAAGGTTGCCTTCTTAGCGCATACTTTCGTAAAGCTTTTGTTAAATCCTCAGAATATGTTACCATTTTAGCAAAATTCTTTTGTTCAATCTCTAAAAAAATATTGTTTGCTAATTTAATCCCAACAAGTTTTGAAATTAACGTTTTAAACTCTGGATATTCTCTATGTGTATTATAAATAATTTCTTTATACTCCTCTTTAAGTATCGGATTATAATTAAATTGCTTATAAATAAAGACCATTACACCTTCAAAATACTTATTCAAAACAAAAAAATCATTATACTTTTCTGCATATGGATACATTTCATCAAATGTGAAAATTTCAAAACCTTTTGAAACATAAGACCCTATAATATCTATATGAATACCGATTTTTACATTTATATCAATCCCATGACAACAAAACACGCGTCCAAATTGAACTTCGTGATAATTTGAAACTCCATTTTCTTTATATACGGACTTCAAAATACCTTTTGCTATTCCAACACTTTCAGGTTGAACAAGAATATCAACGTCTTTAGATGAATTGATATTAGGTAACCCTTCATAATTTCTTATTATAAAATATTTAATATTATGCTCTTTAAACCTTGTTAGTGTTTTACTGAGAATTTTTCCGTGCCTACTGTCCCACTCCATTATTTACTTTATTATATTTCTTATTTTAATTTCAATTTTTTTAATACGTTCTGCCCCAATAACTTTTAATCCTAAATCTCGAAAAAAACGAAGCACTGGACGCATTATATTAATCCATATCTTATTATTTCCTCTATTGCGCTCCCTTTCAGTCATCCAACTATTTGAGCATCTATGAACGGCTATTGTTTGTGAAGAAATTCTAAACTCATCATCAGATATTTTTTTTGGATAGAAATATTCTCTCGGAAACACCTGAATATCTTTTATAGTTTGGTGAGTCCCATCAGTTATTAGACCTTTTTTTGATAATATATCTGTTAATATTGTAACATTTGCTATTGTATTTAAATTTCCATTTTTATTTTTAA
>Ga0115008_10003311_pt1 | contig 13334 bp, 9 predicted proteins | sample FraStrMetagenome_FD_87164 | JGI IMG/M metagenome (GOLD analysis project Ga0115008, IMG submission 87164) | Marine eukaryotic phytoplankton communities from Arctic Ocean - Fram Strait ARC3M Metagenome | ecosystem: Environmental > Aquatic > Marine > Oceanic | place: Fram Strait | collected 2012-06-18
ACAGGATTTTATCAAAATGAATTCAAACTTATTAAGAGAACATTCGGCGAGAGATTTTTTATTAGCCAGTATTGAAGCAACTTCGACTAAAATTGGTGATACTGCTACAATAATGAATAGTCTGATAGCATCCTGTGTCAATTTTTCTGACCCTGACGAGTTTCAATCTAGGAAGGCACTCGAATTGCTTGAAATAATGGAGAGAAGCGAAGAATCAACTGGAATAAAAGTTAAACCTGATATTGTCAGTTATTGCTGCGCATTTTCTGCATGTTCGTGTGTTTCAAAAGCAGATGCGAATCAGAGAATGGACCATGTGGCTAGCAATGAGGCACAGACGATCTTGGACAAAATCCAACAAATGTCGAAGAAACAAGCTGGAGGCAAACGTCGGAAAGCGATGAATACAACAAAACGAAAATTAAGGCGCTCTGATACAACCATAAGCGAACCAGACTTATCTTCAGTATTCAAACAAATTCTTGAACCGTATGATGTCAGCATATTGTTTGAAAACGAAAATTACATAGCCATAAATAAACCTAGTTCCATGATATGTTACCATCGTCATCGAACTACAAAAGGAAAACACAAAGATGTTTCACTGGAAGAAGTTCTATTGAAATGCAATCAAGCTGTTGATGGGACTTTATCGACTCTTAATCCAGAAGCTTTGGGTATTGTTCATCGTCTAGATCGAGGAACTTCTGGATGTATTTTAATTGCAAAAAATAATCAAGCACATGCTCTTCTCCTTACAGCTTTCTTTAAAAGGGAGGTTAAAAAATCTTATATAGCTCTTATTCCTGCAAAAGCTCAAATAAAGAGTAAAGATGATCCTTTAGGTGTGGGAGATTCAGGTCTTATTGATATACCAGTGGATGGAAAACCAGCTTTATCTTCGTATACTATTGAACACATTTATTCATCTCCACCTGAAGCAATTGCAGTTCGACTAGAAACATTCACAGGTAGAAAACATCAAGTGAGAGTCCATTGTGCTATGGGCTTAAATCGACCTATATTTTTGGAGCCGCTTTATAAAAGTGACGGGACGCTTCATGTTCAAAAACAGAAGAAACAGAAAAAAAAGAAATCTATACCGTCCACATCTTCATTACCACCGAAACCAATTCAAAATGCTGAATCAAAAATACAATCTGGGCACCGTTTCTTCCTGCATGCGCAGTCATTGCAGGTACCATTTTTAGGCATACAAATATTAGCACCTTTGCCTGAGTGGTGGGAAGAGACAGTGATAAAGTTCCATACTAAATAAATTCTACGTTATAATGATTTAATAATGACTTTTGGACTTGTTTGGAATGGGTTTAGAAGTGTACTTATACTTTAATTTGTGTTCCTGATAGCATAAAATGAGGAAGTCGAATTTTTTTATGGAATGCATCGAAGGCGGAATGGATAAAAGCAAACATGTTTTTTTCGAATTTTCAGACTTGCAACATCCAGTGAAATAAATTAGTGTTTTCAAAGTGATATTTGTTTAGTGATTGTTAAAGCTAGACTATTTCAAACCTAGTCAATGACGAGATGAGCAGAAAAAAGATAAAAAAGCTCAAAATTGAGTGTTTCATGAATGTACAGAGAAATAACTTTCCATATCAATGTCGTCTCATTAATTATGAACTTACCTTTCATCTTGCTCAAGTGAAGAATCTGCTTTGGGTGATGTCTTTTTCCTTCTTCTGTTGAATCTTCCTAGTTTTTTCTCTTGTGGTTGCATTACTACCCTAGGCAATGAGTTAGGATCAATATTCTTTGCTAATTGTCCTCTCTTTGCTTCTACTCCTTTGATACCTTTCTTGAATTCAACATCAGATAAAACATCGGTACAACTTAGCCACGCTTCCATAGTCTCTGCATCACCCATTGCTGCCAACGGAGCTGTAAATAAGCTATGAAATTCTAATGGTCCAAGATCTAAAAGAGCATCCACACCATGGACGATTAGGTGTCTTTCTCCTACAAAGAATAATGCTTGAAAGGCAACTGATTGAAACGCATTTCTTACTTTTTTTGGAATCATCCATTTGTCTGCTGTGCTTTTAAATGTTTCAATGAAAACAGATAATGTATTTTCTTGAGTTTCTACCATTGACTGATATCCAGCGATATCATTTGCAATAATATGAGCCATTCTTTCTTGCACCATCACACGGAGATGGAAAGAAGGTTTACGAAGCTGTTGTCTCTCTGATAATGGAAACAAAGGTGGAAATTTTGATTCTGTACGTTTCTCAAGGACAGCTTCATTTCTAGATTCATCATTGTCCTTGTTATAAATAGAAGATACGACAGATTTACTAAGTTCGGTATTTCGCTCATCATTATCTTGCTTGTTTCTTAACTTAAGTCCATTTATTACGTCTTGCATTGTGGTCATTTTCTTATTGTTTTTTGAATCTTGTGACTCATTGGAATCGTAGCTTTTCATCTCATTATTTGAAGAAGTGTATGACATTTGTTGTAATTCAAGAACTTTTTCTCTACGTCTCAGACCGTCTTGGATGGTACTTGCAGATAAGATTGTTTCTGTATTGCTGAACCAAGATTGTGAGTTTGAGTTCCTTTCCGCTTCAGCTGAGACGGTATCATATCCTGCTGGCATGTCTTTTGAAGATTTCTTCTTTCTATCCTGTGGAATTCCTTCGGCTCCAAAGGTGAAATCATTCATTCCGTCTAAATCATCATCATCCTCCCCTTCTTCATCATTTTGCTGACTTTTGGCACTACTTTTGTGTGCATCATCTTCTTTTTGTTTTTGTTTTAACAATTTTTTCCACATTCGTTTCTGGATTCTCTGGATATTCGAATTATTCATATGTATATAAAATTTGGCTACATTTGAGAGAAAATAACTCATGAATCCAATACTCAAAGGGAGATAAAATATACAAAACCATATGCTTGCACTTCTTGTAGGATAGTAGTGTCCAAAGCCCTAGGAGGAAAATGTGTTTGGTTTAATTTGAGAGACATAATAAAAGAGAAGATTACTTGTGACGAGTTTCTTCTCACATATCTTCAACTTACCACAGTAGTTAAAGTTACTACAGCCCAGTATACTCCCTCCAGAAAGGTCCAACCTTCAATCGGAGCTACTACAACAGCCCCAATTAAAACTAAAAATCCTAAATTAAAAAATATTGACAAAAATCTTCCGAGACTAGTATTTCGTAAAAAATCTTTCGCCTGATCATAGCCACCATCAGCCATATTAGCATATACCTCGACAGAATCTCTTTTTTCTGGATTCATTTCTGAGAATTCCATCATATATCGCAAGCTACTCCGAAGGTAAGAAGGATCTTCAACTTCTTGAGAGTCTATTGTAGCCTTCTTTTGACTTTTTTCTTGTATCTCAGCTTTATCTCGAGTGTACTGCGCTCTAGCTGCTTCCAAAGCAACCCAAGAGTAAGCTTGAGCAACTGCAATAGTTAATGCTGCTATTCCAACCAAAATATAAAAAATTGTAAAAATTTGAAACCCAGCAGTAGTTGGAATAAAATGATTCCCGTAGCCAACAGTTGTTATTGTATAAATAGAGAATAACAATGCATTTGAAGTATCCCAATTTGTTCCAGCTTGTTTAGTGTAAAAAAGTGTTCCAAATATTAAATAAACGGCGAAGAATAGGATGGAGATGAAAGCTGATTGTCGGAAAGAAGCATATTTCGAAGAAAGGAGGATATTAAGAGATTCAATGGACCGGTCATATGCAGTATCAATAATTTGGCATAATTCCATTTCAGATTCTGTAAGAGTGTTTATGGTGTCCGAATTATCGTTCATCTCATCATCACTTTTCATTAGCGCATTGTTTTGCTCCGCTGTTGAGGATGTCTCTGGAAATACTGCTTCCCAGGTTTCTTCTATGACAGATTTTTCAATGCTTGTATGGGACATTTTTAAATTCTTTTTCTTTTTGAACTTTTCTATGTTTATCGGACCTGGAATGTGATTATCAAACTTTGTGTTCGTTTTGGATATTTTATCTTGAGGAGAGGTAGTAGGTTTACTTTTTACTTCTGTACTAGAAATTTCCTCTCTATCTCCTTGTTTTGTATTTTCTTCCTCGCCTTGTGAATCATTTGTTTGGTCTGGGCTTACAGCTTGTTTAGAGCCAGGCGATGATTGAGCTGACTGAACATGCGTTGTAGAATAAACAGACGATGGAGAATGACATGGAGAATTTTTTGTAGATCTTGAAGGTGTATGAATAGGTGAAACTACAGGAGAAGATATCTTAGACGGGCTATCTGTTTCATTTCTCTCATCTGTTGATGTAACATTTTCTTCTACACTTTCAACTTGTTCACTGAAGGTGAAATCATCATCACCAATTTCGAAATCATCGTTATTTTCAGTATCATTTAATTCTTTTTCATTCATTTCTCACGCTGCCTTGGAAATGCTTAAAAGTTGTTTTTGATAGTGAAAGGAATTGAAAGGTCCAATTTTTAAGGCTTGACTGCTTGGCACTTCTAGTTGCTGCTGTTGAAATGACTAAAATTATAATCGTGAAGCATGAATAAATTGCTTTGTAATAAATAGGCACGGTTCGGTAGTATGAATAATTAACGGTTACATTTGTGTGTCCTTTCATACGTTTTAATCGTATACTAACTACGTATGAGTAAAGTTAGCTATTTATTTGCATTTTTTTTAGTTGCGTATATTGCCTTTTGTTGTTTTTCTGAAAAAAAAAACATGAACATTGTTGAATTGACTTACAACAAATATTTTGATGATACAACCCGAAGAAGAAAGCTATGATGATCGCACTTCTCAAAGTAAACAACAGCATATATCTCTGGCAAGATTGTTTTCTTCTGATAACATGGGATGTCTTGCGCAATGATTTTCTCGCACGATGCATAGCCAGATGTACCTCATCTTGACATTTTTGTTGTAGAAATGATTGCATTCGTATGTCCTAAGCTATCACGAGCTTATTGTAATGCATTCATTTGCAGGAATTAAAGCCAAAAAATTACAAATTCACCTCTTCTCTTTCGATGTATTCATGATTTTCATGAAACCCAAAAAGTATTTGCATTTTTTTAACATCTATTATGAACGTGTCAAGAATCATGAAGACATCCCAAAATGGCCTATCATAGCTCTTACTCTATCCCAACCACTCAAAGATTGAATATATTTCTTTAGCAATTTTCTCGACGGATTCTGAATGAAATTTTGTTTTCATATTTTTGCGTCATCAACTACACCATCAAGGCATGACTCGGGGGATAAACCTATTACTGGATCACATATTGTAGACATAATCCATTCAAAATCTATTTTTGCATAAACACCTGGATATTGATCTCTTGCACAACCGATTCCCCAACTAACGATTCCAACCTGAACGTCCCGACTTGAATCACCTTTGGGGCCTGGTCGCAACAAAGGACCTCCAGAATCCCCTTGACATGCATCTTTATCTTCTCCCGCAGCGCATATCATTGAATCTAAGACTCGACCCCGATATCCAAATCGATCACTATTGCATCTTTCATTGTCAATAATTTGTACCTGTACTTGACGGAGAAATCTTACAGGAGATTCACCTTCCTCTTTAGAACCCCATCCAATAGATAGAACATCATCACCGTCATTCAAATTAAACTTTCTATTCAACCAAACCGGGTTCACTTCCTTATTCTTTTCATTCATTTTTAGTAGCATAAGGTCAAAATCTTCGGTTGCTTGATCAAATTTAGGATGTGGCACTTGCTTGACAAGTTTGTAGGTTTTGGCATAAAAATTGTCTTTCTCAAATCGCGTAGATGTTAGAAATTTGTTGAACTGTACAAAATCAGGACTTAAACCCTCACGGCCTTGACAGTGTGCAGCCGTTAAAATTACATCTGGTGCCACTAGCGTCCCGATGCAGAAGCGTCTGATTCTTGTTCCTAATCGAGGTGTATTTGTTCCATCTAAAATTGACGCAATATATGGGTAGCGATTCAATCTGAGAACAGGTTTTCCGCCCACTATTCTGTCCTCAGGTTCAAAGTCACTGTAAATGTCTTGTGACCTATCTCGAACTCTTAAACGTGCTTGAACACTTCTAACGAAGAAAAAGTATGCTATAAGGAGGATTGCTACTTGATGTTTATGCTTGTAAGAATTTATAAAATTGTTTTGATTTTGATTTGGAGTAAAGCAGGACATCATGATGTCTGACTCTTACGGGGTCGAAAACATGCCAATCGAGAGAGTAATAATAATATTTTCTTTTGTGAGCAGTAAAGTTGTCAGGACCGAATTTTTTTTCGATACTTTTGATGAGTAGAGAAACAAGAGCCAGCTATCTAATTACAAGAAAGAGCACAAAATTAGCTCTTATTTTGTCCAAGTAAACTTTTTCATATTTAGGTGGGTAAGGTATACTTAGAGTTTTCATTAGAGGATCTTGACCTTCTAACTCATTTTTAATACATTTAAATTTTACCTAAAAATTCTACAAAACTGATACAAGAAGGTTTCGGAAAGCGCCATGTTTTTGATGTATCCTCCAAACAATGTGATCATTGATACGCTATATATACAAACACAAAAGGAGCACCATACTTTGACATTGAGAACAGTCGTTAATTGGTCTTTGATTGATAAAATTAGTGTATAATTTACTAAATATCGTTGTATTGGGTTTTGGTAAAAGGTGGTTATTTTCCACATTTTAAGCTATATTCAAGTAATTGTCACATTTTCTCAATACCAAATCTCCAATTTGATATTTCTTGTATGACAATATAATGTGAAATTCGACATATTGTCATTATGATCACTTTGCAAAAACCGTTCGAAAAAATTTGGTTCTGCAGAGGATTAATTGATAAGTGATTTCATTTTGACTTATGTTTTGAGTTTTATTTGGGATTGTTATATAGACATTATTGTATAGCAAACGCTGCATCCCAAATTGTAAAAAAATAGTACGTTTTAGTTATGATTAGCAAAGAAAATATAGATCCTTTTTCAGCATATGTGTTTCCAATACGCATGACAAATTTTTCTGAATGTGAGAGTTCATTGTCTTCTTTCCTAAAGTATTGAATGTTCGTATCGTTTGATATTACAACCATCGTCAGTAATATCTTAAAGAGATTACATAGGAGAAATTGAATTTCATTCTCCTTCATTAAGATATAATCAAGTGAAGGAAATTTTGGAAAAACCTCTCTCCTGTTTAAATCCCTCAGATCTGTCTAAGAATAATCTATATCCAAAATACTTGTAAGCGATCCTAGTCAAGATATAGTTTGAGCGTTTGAATGTTGATTGAAAAGCTTGAGTCCCTGACCCGATCAAAAGTCACTTTCGCTGAGGCCAACGCTATATTTTTGCTTCCCTGACATCTAAGCTAAGAATCCTTCAAAGTCAAAACATGTTCTCATTCGAAGAGAACATATATTTCCAGATAAAGTACTAAGTCTCGCATCCAAGCATAAACACTAATTTCAAAAACGTTCCGAATCTGCAGAAGTCTAGACAGAATTGGATCCCTTAAGTAACTAGTTCAGAAAGAATCATTTTTTTCTTTTTTCATACTTTTTCCAAATTTAATTGGCGCACCTAAGATAAATTTGATGGAATGAAACGACAAAACGAAATGTCTAATTAGTAATGCAAAAGATTAGAATCAAGATGGATATTAGAAGAAGGAAAGCCTCAAAAATATCACAAACTGCACATGCGATTTTGCACAATAGTATGGGTTTTCATTGTATATTCATACCAAAATATCTCTTCACTAAAAGCAAAAAGCCAGTCACTTGAATGCACCCAATCAAACACTAGTAAGGATCTTCGAGCACAAAGCTCTAAAGTGAACCAAAGAATATTCCCCGGACAAAAAGCAGCAAAGTAAAACTACCACTGAATGTGATAGATTTCACTAATGTCAGTTTGTGACGCAAAAGAATATGGATCCACTTTGATGCATCAGCACATGTGTATTAACAAACACGATACCCAGAATGGACGTAATGTAAGTTAAACATGGTTGCAACGTGTTGACCAGGTTTGAAACGTGCATGAACCAGTTTTTATTTTGCTTATCGTTTTATGTTTCTTCATTTCATAAGATATAAATTTCATGATCGAAATTTGACGCTTGTCTCTATTGTTGCATACTTCGTACGAACATACATGCATCCCCAATGGCAACTGCAGAAAACATCGTCACCAAATGAAGCTGAAAAAATGAAAAATTCATTTCTTGCAACAGGAGGGTGAGGCAAGTTATTCTGTGTGAAAAGAAATAGCTGAATGCCATAACATGTCGCAACACAAAACACGTAACCTCTATCAATGTTTATCATTATTTTCAAGGAAGAAATACCTTTTCCCTGCTGAAACCACTTCATGGATGTGTTTTACTCACTAGTTGGTTTCGATAAATAGCAGTAAAGAAAATAATAAATATAAACTGTTGACAAAAAAGTAGGAACACATTCATTCCAATCAAAGTTAGGGTTATGGCTTCCTCTTATCGCCCAAGGGGTCAAAGAGGCACGCGAGGGTGATACGATAGTTTTTTGCCTTTGCTGCATGCGTACGAGAACTTGGTCTTCGACAAGACAATATTTCTCATGATCCAATCCAAAACGATTATGGGCGAGATACATTAATGATACAAACATGATGTATTTCTATCATTGGCTTTTTTACCTCCATAGCTAGCATGGTTTTTGCGTTTGTAGCGTGTAACACAAAAGCGACATGGACTTTCAAGATACGGACACATACCTTCTACGAAGATTGGAGGGAAGTTTCGAGACAGTAACACATCATTTGTTTCATGCCTTTCCGGTCGGAAATTTCATTTGCCGTGAGAGAATTAGTTTATGCGTCCAAGAAGTATGATGGTTATGATAGGTTAAAGGCTTTGATTAGGTATTTGAATTCTTCTGGTAATTCATTCAGCAAAAGTGTAAGAAGTGGGGCAAAAAATGAAAATCGACAATATGAGAAAATCTTTCGCAATCCATTCCAAATTTACCATATCTTTTAGATACAACTGTACGCAGGTATCGATCTGCTGTTAATTAAAAGAAATGATGAAAAGAGAAATTGGACTGAATGAAAATATGCAGTAGGATTTTTCATGTTTCACTATTTTTCATCACAGCAGGCCTCATCTCAATAAAAAGCTACATCATCAAGTTTATTTCTTGTAGTAGATTAAGAACTTAAAATTAATTCATTTTGGTCCAAGTAGATCTTTTATAATATGCTTCTAAGTAGGCGATATTGTTAGATACTAAAATTATTAAAATTCTTCGCTCTCGTGATTATTGAGCTTTACTTCTTGGAGGAATTTGCGGCTTTTCCTTTTGCCTTAGCGGCTTCATTAGTTTTCAAGGCCTTTTCAGCTCTCTCTAACTCAGATTTCCTCTGTGAAACAAGTTTCGATTCCTTGGAACTTTCAGATTTCAATTCTTGAGTAGTTTTCTTTAGTTTTGCTTGCTCCTCTTTCAAAGCTTGTGCTTTGTCAGTTTGGTTTTTTCTAAGCTGAGCAGAGATTTTGGCCTCTTTTTGTGCTTTAATTTGAGCTTGTTTTTTTGCCTTCTTATCTTTCTTTTGCTGTTGCTTCTTTTGTTTTTTCATCGTTTTTGCTAGCTTCTTTGCTTTCTTTTCTGCTACTTTGCGGTCTTTTTTATCTTGTTTGGCTTTTTCCTTAGCAGCTTTGGCTTGTTTTTGTTTTTCTATTTTGTCAGCAGTTGCTTTCTTCTCTTTCGCTTCGTCAAGATTTGATTGAGCCTTGGCTAAGTTTTTGACTGCACTTTTTTGGTTTGAAATAGCAGTGCTAAGAGTAGACTCAGCCTTGGAAAGAGATTTAGAAGAAGCTGCTTGAGCTGTCTTTGCTCCTTTGAGGGATGCATCTGCTTTTTCAAATGCGACTTTAGCTTCTCCTACTTTAGCTCCTAGAGCTTCTACATTCTTCAAACTACTGGGAGTAGACTTTTTGGCAGCCTTGGCATCGGCAAATTTATCGTTTAGACTAACAAGTGCCTTTTTTTCCGACTTTACCTTTTCTGTAGCTTTAACAACAATCTCAGATGCTTTCTTGTTAACAGCTGTGGCTTCAGAGGCAGTCTTTTTGGCTTTTGCTAGAGCATCGTCTGCTGATTTAAGTTGAACTTGAGATACTTTAATACTATCTTTAAGTCCTCCGAACAAATCCGTTTTAGCTGGTTTGGCGGTGGCAGCTGCTTTCACTGTTTTTGTAGTTGTTGGCACAGTTTCAACGGGAGCAGCTTTGGCAGCAAATGCAGGTTCAACAAAGGAACCCGTGGCTGCAGCTACAAAAATAGATGAAGCAGTTACAAAAGATGCAACAGAGTTTTGCATATCTTTCAAGATAAAATCAGCATCATTTCCATTATCATCTGTAAAGCCCATAGAGAGAGAGGAGGATTGTCCATTTTGCAATTGAGATGTGAAAGCAGGTTTTTGAGTGGTGTATGGAGTAGTGAAGGCACCTGAAAGTGTTGGTGCTACTAAAACCAGAGGAAGGGCACTAGAAAGACGCATCTTGGATTTTGCCAGTATTACTCTGAGGAATTGCGTTTGTAACAATAAATCGTAACACAATTGAGAAATTTACAAATTCCAATTGTTTTTTTTTCTCAAAAAGTATTAGTATTATACCATGCTTGCGTTTGTACCTCATCAGCTTACACCAACCTGTTATTTTTCAGTATCTCACACATTTTAAACATTTTCATCATCACAAATTTCGTATCTTGTTGAGTTGAAAAACTTCATTTTAGAAAATGATATCTTTCCCTCCCAGTACAGTATGTTTATTGATGTAGAAAATTGTATGAGAAATTTTAAATAGGGTCATAAGTCTACAAGTGTTAGAAACAAAATATCCCTAGTTACTATCTAGTGCGTAATTCATTGTGATGTGTCCTATATAATCCGTATAATGATAATACGGAGTCAGCAACCTCCAATGAACTCGATGACATCACTCACTTTCACACGACTTATTTTTATCCGAAAACAAAACGGTTACCTGCTGCTGAAACTTGAAAAACAAATAATTTTATTGATAAAAAATCAAAAATCAAACATCGATTCAACTTATTTTCTGATTCGAGAAGTTTAAACATATGTACTAGTTGTAGATTATGGTTTGTTTCTTCATTCATTGACCTCAACTTATTCTTGCATAAATATAAATCTAGAGAAACGTATCTTGTTTAAAGGTGATTCCAAAGTATCTTTAATTTCATCCTTCTCTTTAATTTTGTTCTACTCTTGTTTGTATTATTTCCACTCTTAATCGCTGCGATTCAAGACCTTCATGCAAGATCGTGTTTGCTGCTGTTCTTAATCATCAAAACCATGTGTGAAATAGTTTCAAGTTATTGTTATTGTTCCTATGCTTTTAATTATTCTAAATGAAATGAAGAGGATCTTTAGCTATGTCCAAGGTAAACTGACTTCCATAAATAATAGGTAAAATAAAAAAGATCAAAAAATCTAATAATTTTAAACGAGAGTTTGAATCTTTATAGCATATATTAGATATTGAATTTATTTTGATTCGGATGCAATAAGCTTTGCACTCTCATCATGAACACTGTCAACGAAAGCCTTCACAAGCTCAGTGCTTTCTTTGCCTCCTAATCCCTCACCCAGGTTGGCAATGAGCCTTTGTGGTCCCAACACCTCCAACATATCCTTAACAGTTTGTCTTACAGTTTCTGGTGTTTTGCTTCCTTCTTCGTCAGGGATCAATTCACGTGGATTGTAGTTTCCCTGAAGGGAAGTTCTACCACCAACAACATCACGTGCAGTATCACGGGGAACGTCTCCATCCATTGTGATTACGTCAAAGTTTAAGTGGGAGAGCTTTTCATTTGCAAAACTAATGTTGATAGAAGAAAAAAGTAAGCTTGTATGTTATTTAAGCAAAAAACAAAGTCATTCATGATATTCTTACCAAGCGCCCCTTGAGAAAACCATTAGTGGAATATCAGGATATCTTTCTTTCATGGTGGATGAGATTTTTTCTAAGCAAGGCATTGCAAATTCATAAAAGTTTTCTTCATCAATCATCATGCCCATAGCTTCAAACAATTGCAACATATGAGCACCATTTTCAACTTGAGCTGAGATATACTCAATCACAATATCAGTCAACCTGTCAAGCAACTTTCGTGATGCATCAGGATACTCCTTCAACCACTGCATGCCAGCTTCTGTATTTCTGCGACTAGATCCTCCAACCATGTAAAAAAGAAGTGTCCAAGGAGCAGCCGAAAATCCAATAAGTGGAATGGAATGGTTTTCTTCTGACATTTTTTCGCGAATCAATCGTACAGATTCCATGACATGTTCAAGTTTAGTGGAAACAATTTCTTTGGCTGATACATCTTCAAAGGATGGTAAACGTGCTTCCATATCATCAGGATTTTCAAGAGGAGATGGAATGAGAATACCAACTCCACCAGGCATTGTAACTTCAATATTCAATGCTTCAGCAATGACAAGAATGTCAGAAAATAGAATAGCAGCATCGACCTCATATCTACGAAGCGGTTGAAGTGTGCATTCAGCAACATCCTAAAAAAAATATATAGGTCAGGTATATAAACTTAAAGAGAATAACATAAAAGTAAGAAATCTGCTTTTTCTTACTTCAGGGTAACTCAACATATCCAAAAAACTGCGACCAGTTTTCTGCTTATATTCAGTGTATTCAGGCAAATGCCTTCCTGCCTGACGAAATAGCCAAGTGGGTGTTTTTTCGACAGGTTTTCCCAAAGCAGCACGGATCATCAAATCATTTTTAGGATAATCTTCAATAATTTTTTCTGATGCAGGTTCGCTCTCTGGTGCCTCGTCTTCAATAGCTTTTTCTGTTGTAGATTTGCTTGTTGGTGCCTCATCTTCAACATCTGAAGCACTACTCATATGATTCATAATAATTTGGCGTGTCAATTCAAGATCTTCTTCAGGAGATGCTGCTGCAGCCAACACTCCAATGCTTTTGGATCCTGCTGATACAAATGCGCGACGTTGAATCAGATTGGAAGCAATGCTAAAGCCGGACACAGATGATGTGATGCAAAACAAAGCGAATATAGATCGACTGAAAATCATCTTTACAATTTCTTTTGAGCTTGGTTCAAAGTTTTGAAAACTAGTTTCAGATTTTGGATGAACTGTTGTGTTACAAAGTAATGAACTTATCACAGTAGACCAGAAAGTGAATGTATTAGTTTCAGGTGTAATTTAGTAAATCGGCATTTCCTTTGATGTATTAATTCCATACCATCGTA
>Ga0115008_10003314_pt1 | contig 13329 bp, 10 predicted proteins | sample FraStrMetagenome_FD_87164 | JGI IMG/M metagenome (GOLD analysis project Ga0115008, IMG submission 87164) | Marine eukaryotic phytoplankton communities from Arctic Ocean - Fram Strait ARC3M Metagenome | ecosystem: Environmental > Aquatic > Marine > Oceanic | place: Fram Strait | collected...
CTGATATCTGATATCTGATATCTGATATCTGATACTTCGAAGTAGTAGATCTACATTTCTTTCAACTCGTCGCTCGTCGGGTACTCGGTACTCGTTCTCGGTACATGTACTCGTGCACGAGAAAAAAATCGAGTTGCCGACAATCGGTCTCCAAAGTTCGTATATTCACCCATGAAACAACAACCATGCATTTTCATACGAACTCTCAACGTAGAAGGGGTTGAACAAAAAGTAGAATCACATCATTTCATTCCCCGTACTGTTCGGCTAAATCGACAAAATATATATAACAGTACACGGCTACTGCACTGCGCGCAATAATTAATTCAAAGGACATGACAATTGTCGCGGGTATGAAAATCTTTTCATCATCATCATCAATGCGGGATCATTAGTTTTTCTCATTACTCACACACACAGCATTAGCCGTCCGCATTCTGCCGCCCTAGCCCACAGTTTGTTGTGAATTCCGAGCGACCATCAGGCCATTCATTCCATACTACTACCAAACGTTGCCCACGCTCTACCGTTTCACTTCTAGCCTACCTTGTACTTCCTTGTATTCGTTTTTTCAGAAAGATAATAGAAAGAGAGATGAGCAATAAAGTACAGAGACCACGTCCCAACAACAAGTAAGTAAATTTATACACACTAAACGTAGTAGGCGTCAAATCAGCTCCAACTCGGACGATTTTTCTCACAGTGGAGCTCTCTACCGGAAGAGTTGACCATTTTAGTTTCGTCCCACAGCAAGCGTTTGCTCTCGTGTGTTAACTGTAGTGCCGAAGTTGTTGGTGCCATTGCAGGATAAGTCATATGGGGCAGGACATTTGAGGTTCTCCGACCGAAACTAATTTAGCCTTTTGCTCTTGGTTTTGTGACAGAGCCGCGGTTCCCGTGAAATCCGCCTGGAGCAAGGGCAATCCTTTGACGGCTTCTTCTGTGAACAAAAAGGTTGCTCCTCCGCCAGGGGTTTCTGCCGCACCGAGTAAGCCTCCCGGTTTGACAAAAATTGAAGGCCCGAAAAACACGAAGGGCAGTATGACACCTCAGCAGCTAGGCGCGCTTCGGGATCGTTTTTTACATACGATCCAGTCACTCGTTGGACAGTCTGTTATACTTACCACGCTTAATGGTTCAATCTATAAGGGCGTGTTTCATACCTTTACGCCTTTCGCAATTCCTGCTAGTTCGTCGAGGAGAGTCAAAAGTAATACCTATGTAATCAAGGCAGTTCAAACAATCAAGAAGGGAAAATCCGTGGTGTTAGCGGAAGGATCGACAATGGTTATTCCAGCCAGTAGTGTTCTTGAAGTTAAAGTTGCAAGTATGCGTATTGAAGGAGTACGACCTGCGGCTGCTCAGAACAACGGATTCAGCACCGACACGGAGATTAGTCGTCTTAGTGGATGCAAGGAAAAAGATCTTGTCATGGTTAGTAACGCTTGGGTGTCGAGTCCTACCTCGATTACATCTGCAAACAATGGAAATCCCAATCGCTGGGAAAGAGGTTTGAGTTTGGATAAGGGTGCATCAACTGTTTCTGGAGAGTTGTCTGGTAAAATTGGCAAATGGGATCAGTTTGAGGTGAATAAACAGAAATTTGGTGTTGATGGTTCTTTTGATGAGGATTTATACACCACGAAACTTGACGCAAACGACTTCGATGAAGAAAAAGTGCGAAAAGCTGAACGCATCGCAAGCGAAATCGAAGGTTCCACCAGCACAAATATTCATGTTATGGAAGAACGCGGACAGGCCATTCAAGGTGATTACGACGAAGAGGATTTGTACTCCGGCGTACTTGGGAAGCATGAGGATGAAAAGCAACAGAAAGAATCTCCTACAGTTATGGATGCTGTAAAAGAAGAAAGAGAAGAGGAAACAACTACGGAAGATGTCACTACTACCAAAGAAGAAGAGATAGATCCTGCACCTGTGTCTGTTGCTAACGACGATGATGCTAAACCTTTATCAGTGAAGGGGGAAGATGAGGTGGTAGAAGGTAAAGACGAAAAAGAGATTAAAACGACATCAGCGACCACTAATATCACCAAAAGCAAGCTCAATCCGAATGCGAAATCATTTAGTTTTAACCCATCGGCACCATCTTTCACACCAGGCCAGTCGACTAAAGGCAATCAACCAGTCGCCGCAATACCTCAAGGTAGTCAACCTCAAGATCAGCAAACTGCTTCGATGGGCGGCTATAATCCATATCATCAGACACAACCAATGTATGCTACCGCACCTCGCATGATGCCAATGCATCCAGCAGCATATCCTCATGCGCCCTTTCCACCCCATGCGGCAGCCCGTTATCCTCCTAATTTCGCTCATGCACCACCTGTACCAATGCAAGCAGGGTACCCAGGTTATGGGCATATGCAGCCTCACATGCAGCATATGCCAAATCATCCAGGATACGGCCAACATCAGCAATTTGACCATCATGCTGGTCACAATGATGAGCATGGTGGAGTTCGACGTCAACGGAGCAATAACAGTCAGCAGGGGGGAGGATATTATCATCACAATAACAGTAGGAATAACAACCGAAATGGTCAACGGCGACGAAGTTACAACAATCATGGAAACAACAATTACAGTAACGTTCACAATAATTACCAAAACAATGGTTCACAACAGGAGTCATATAAGGACACGCGAGAACAGCAGGAATCAGGTACAAAAGAGGAAAATGTTTAACTTCTATCAAGTAATGGCAAATTAAGGTCTCGTGTTTTTGCTTCATTCTCCTCAAGTATTATGTTCTATTATTTAGAAAATTCTACAATATTTTGTTAATAATTTATTGCTAACGAGAAAAAGATAGGTATCTCTTTTTACAGAATCTTCTCACTTTACATCATATCTGAAAACAATGTAAACAAGGAACATAGTTGAAATCATTTGCAATGCCCCCGTGACTGCGAAATTTGTCAATACACCGTGATGACGAACCAAGAAGGCTCCCATCAACGCACTACCGCTCCAAGAAAAAGAATTAACACTCTCCAGAGCTGTCCATTTTCCTCTCTCGTCATGAGGAACAGAATCCATAAGAGTGCTCTTCGTTAGCGCCTGAGTTGAATTCATAAACGTTGTTCGCAGGACATAAAGAATACATATTGCCCAGCTTGGAGTGCTGACATTGTATGTAATAATTATGGAGTACATGAGAAAGATCCCAATAAATTTGTATGCTATTGCGACTTGACATCGGCCAAATCGTTTGCTCAATCTTTGTCCTAAAGGGCAGAAAATAAACGCGGTGCACAAAGGATGAAGAACATAAAGCAACTGTACAAATACAGGGGTGAGACCAAGATTGTACGAAAAGAAAATTGGAAAATAACTGATGGACATTCCAGATGCCAAACCCGTAATCAAATCTGAGGTTGCGATCAGTTTGGGCACAGCTCTTTTGGTAGAGTCATTGTCATTTAACGTCGAGATAGATGACTCGTTGTCTTTTTTCAAACTTGTTGTGTCACTCAGTAAATGACGCTCGGATTCAGTTATGAGCGAATTCTCATCATCATCTATTTTTATTGTAGAATCATCTCCATCAAAAATATCCCCCAACACACCCTTCTCCATATCAATATTGTTTAGAACCTTTGGATGGTTTGGATGGCTATCATTTATGTCATTTTGTACATCTTTGAAGAAACAAAGGCTTGCAATCGCTGGTAAGGTCACAAGTTGACCCACCATTACAATGATGACACAATTTTCCAAAGACCATTGATTACCCAACAAAGCGAACATAATTAGGGATGCAATGGGACCAATACTCATTCCAGACGCTTGAAACATTTTATTTCGTGTGTAAACTGAAGTTCTGTTATTACCTTGTCCTGTGCTATCGGCAAGAAGTGCACCAACCGATGTGTTGGCAATACCCCAATAAAGTCCCCAGGTTGCCAACGAAGCAGCAAGCGCTACATAACTCTTCATCGATGCCGCAACGAAAATCAAAGACGCAGCAGTAAATCCAATTACTGACGATGTCTTAAGGGCTGTTGAACGTTTCATGTACCCATCGAGCAATATTCCAGTCGGCACACTTGCAAAGAGCTGGGCCAAACCTCTGATGCTGGTAAGCACGCCGACTGCTTCTGAACGATGATCTGAAGAAGCCAACTCATAGGCTAGAACGCTTAAAACACTACTTGACCAAAGAGATCTACCAGCCGACGAGCAACCCGTAAATAGAAACGCATAACATACATTATCGTCGTTAACGTTATAATCTCTCACTTCAACATTATTAATGGTTTTGAATTCGTTCTGTTTGCTCTCATTTGTTTTGTCATCTTGATCTCTGTCGTTGGAATATTTGAGCAACTTTTGTTGTTGGCTCGGATTTCCTGATTTCAATTGTAGTGACATGTTGACTCTTTCGTAAAATTATAGATTAAATAGAGGCGGGTGGGACGGGGGATCAACTCCCATTTCTTGGCAAACTCTCTACAATTTTTGGTAATTTGCAAAAACGAACAAACGTAAAACGTGGGCGACTTACGAAAACCCGGAAGTGGCGTCGTCTACTCGTGGATGACTGGACAAAACGGTTTTCTACAAATTTCCCTTTTTTTCGATACGTTCGAAATAAAATAAGCTTGTCATCCCTGAACCTGAAACTATGTTTTGGCACAAAAACATGAGACATATACCCCTTTTAAGTGGTATGCTTGAACGACCAGAAAGTTAAATGATCATAATTTTAATTTATTATCGTTAATCAAAATGAGTCGAGGCAGAATAGGGTAAATATTTTTATGGCATCAACCCCCAAAGTATGAATCTAGCCTTTTCCACGACCTGATTGAAGTGTCAGGTGTCAGCCATTCAAAACTATGACCGGAACGACACCAAAAAGACCAATAGTCGTCCTTGCTCGTAAACATGTAGCAGATACGCGACCATGATCGTCTTCGCCCTACCCGCCCAATCAAATAGAAATCCTACGACTCTTTTCAACATCTTTTCTAAGACAATGACAGCTTCACGTTGAATAAGCAAAGTTATGGTCGATGATAATCCCACAATAAATAAACACGGAACTGTGGATGTTCAACTGTGTCACGATTTTGAAATTCTTCAGCGCCTCCTTCAAAGAAACTATGCACAGCAACATCGGGCACTGTATTTTAAGCGTTTGCAAATGGTCGTGAAATGTTTGGAGCGATATGATCTCATAAGTTCGCGTGAAGATAAAGTGAGGAATAATGGCTCTGATGCTGGTGGTGTTACTTGTGCGTTGATGGATTCGTTGAATGAAGCAGAACGATTAGTTCGACATTATCAAGTTTATGCAGCCGATTTGAGGCGAGAAGATGATAAGTGGAGAATTGCTTCCAATTCAAAAGTGGAACGTGGTAAAAGTACATCAGGTACGGCGTTCGATGGTCGCTTGTTGCGTGCCATGCATCGTCTTTATAATATTCTTACTCGGTATCTACCGGAATGTTTCAGTCGAATTGATTATGCTGCATCCGCGTTCTTCGAAACTATGAGTCGAGGGTATTTCTTGACATTTTGTACGGTAGCAACCTCAGCGTTGGCAAGGATACGCACTATATTAATGCAATGTGGTCAAGAAATACTTAGCAAATATCAAGTATTTTTTGATGAAATTAGACAAGCAGCGAACGAAAAAGATTTTAGGAAGTTGAGAGTTTGGGGAAGCAGTGAAGAGTGCCTTTACTTTTTATCAAACTTTCATGTCAATTTTGACATGATGAATACTTTTGTATATGAATGGAAGATAATTAAAGACGATGAAGAAAATAACGGTGAGGATTATGGAAAGTCAGCATTGGACATGAACTTAAAATGTGATGTTCAATCTTGCACAAATGTGGACGATGTGGGTACCAGCGTCGGTCTTGTACCAATAAATGCGATCCCATATTTGCATGGAGACAGAGACAAACACCTTAAAGAAACACTGGAGATGGAAACTACTCATAGTTTAAGTCAACTTGAACTTGTTCCCAATGCTATTACGAAACTGAATAGAACGGTTCTGAAATGTGACGTTGAAGTCGAGGATATGCAAGTAGGCGTGGCAACACATGCAAATACGTTGAGGAAAAGAAAAGAAGATGTAGGAAGATCTTCAAGCAAAGATGAAATCAGAAAGAAGAAGAAAAAGAAGCCAAAGAAAAGGAAGTCGGACTATTTCGACGATATTTTCGGATGAATTGATTTTCAACGTAAAAACCTCTTTCCCCTTGCTGTAAAAAAGAGCAACAATTTCATTGACTTCGTTTCTTAAATTATATACCTTACAACGTCTAGAAAAATGGCTGTAAATATCCAAAAAAGTCTTAATTTTTGAAACCCTTGTGAGAGAAGAGAGATTCTCAAAAACAGTTTTTTAAGCAAACTTGAATCGATCGCAACCCTCCCCAGTGTCTTTCATAACGAAGCCATTGTAATATTTATAATTGCAAGGGTATGCATGGTCACCTTAATATTGTTTTCGTTGTTGCTACTAAGAGAATTCGTACAAATCCAATGCCTTTTCCCAATCAGTAATGATTGATTCGTAGTCCTAACAAGAAAATGTTTTTCTCGTTCGTGCATCTACTTTCTTTCCCTCAACTCGTATATAGTTTCGACAGAAAAATCTTCTAAAACTTTCAAATAAGTCAGACAGAAATTCGTAGAAATGCACTATCTTTTCCCAATGAGCAATGATTGATTCGTAGTCCTAAAACAAGAATATGCTTTTCTCGATGATGGATCTACCTTCTGCCTTCTGCCCTTCACCTTGGATATCTTCCAAATTTAAAAAGAATAAGATCGATTTGTTCAGAGATATTCGATTTTTGTTCGCATGACCTATACAACTCAGACAGTATTCCGAATACCACTTCTATTTCATGGCACACTCCATATTAAGACACCAACTTTGACACTCCTTCTACGTAGCAAATACGTAACAAATGAGCATCATCGAGTTCTTCGTGTCCTGGATGTAGAATCTACGATAGGAGGGACTCATCGACAGGATTGATCACATCAGTGCTTCCAAACTTCATAAATTTGGGAGGTTATGTGTCGAATCGGCAGTAATTGTGAAAATGGAAAATGTACCTGCCTAATAGAAATGAAGTTACAATTTACATATAGTCGAAGAGCATGCATGACATGTATTATCAACAATAGTTTGTCCATATCGTGGTGAGGATTGGATGCGAAATAATGGATTAGTTTACTTATTGAACCTATATTAAGAAGACTATTGTTCTTGGATGTGCTAGTGACCGGAATAGTTTGGTACATATGTAAAGTTGTACTCTCTTATCTCTCTGAGGCACAGTTTGGGAATTTTCTCAGTTTCACAAAAATGTCAATTTACTGCCTCTGCCTCCTTCCCAACGAAATCGATTACACATGTGGCTTGCAGGGATCCTGGAACCTCGATTTGTTGCTCTAACTACCGATTCTCTTTCAAACTTTTCTCCTTATTCTTTTTTCTCCAATTTTTTTCAGCAAGAGATTATTACGACATAGTTAAGATAAGCTAACCAACCTTGTTGTAAGAAACAACTTTACTTATTCAAACCTCGAACAATGAATGACGAGATAAGAGAGGAACGAAGTAATAGCGACGATATCAAAGATACGAAAGTATTTGATCAAAATTCTAGTTTAGATGTATGCGTTTCCTCATCGAAGAACAACTTTAATTTGAATTATGAATATAATTTCCACGATGTGTTGACGTTAGCAGGTCGGAAATCGACGTACCCTTCTGGAACTGAGGCTTATCACAAACTTTGCGATGAGAATCTTGCTGAATTTCGTAAGCTTTCTAAAGCAATGAGACGTTTGTTTTGCTCTCGGAAGGTTGTTTCTGTAATTTATAAACGTGGTGGGGTCTTTCGTGATGTGGATGGGACAGTCATGTCAAGAGAGCTTGCTTTACAAAAGACCATGCGTCGTATGGGAAGACGTGAACAAAAGGTAAACTTTTTACAATATGTTTTGAGAACAAGACGTCTGATAACGTATAATTTTGTTTCTTCAGCCAGCACATATGGTTAGTGACTTACTGAATTATAAATATAAACGTCATGATGTGTTATTGTTCGGTGGTAATTTCAAGTTCAAAAAAACAACGCACCATGGAACTTTGGCTTTTTACAAACTTTGCAGTGATCACTTTGCTGAATATCAGAAGCTTTCTAAAAGTCATGAGAGGCGGTCGTTTTGCTTTCGGAATGTGGTGTCTGTTATTCATAAGCGAGGTGGCGCGTTTTTAAGTAAACGTGGAAACATTGTGGCTGATTGTGATGCTGTAAGACGAGTTATGAATCGTATGAGAAGATTGGCACATTATATGACGAAGGTAAACTATGATATACTTGTGATTTTAGTTGTTGTGGACCAGAAGTTTGATTTCGTATAATTTGGTTTCTTTAGCCAGAACATATAGGTGACAATGATGTTGTCTTTGCTGGCAATCAAAGTGCCGATTTCTTTCCTGGAAATATTAAATATCGGTAAGGCTAAGACCAATTTTATATGACGCGTTGATAATTTATATCTCATCAAGATTATCTCCAATATCTCATCAACATTATTTCAAATTATTCATCAACATTATTTTAAATATCTCATCAACATTATCTCAAGTTCTGTGTTGAGTAGATTTGCGGAAGAATTTCACCCAAGGCACAACGAGATGGATGAAAAAAGAATGTCTGGATATAGAGGCACTGCTCAAAAAATATATGAATTTATAACAGCGCAGGGTGGTAAATTTTTAAGGCTTAATCAGAAAGATTTTCTACCGGATGAAATTTTAAATATCATTGCTCTAAATGTTAAGTCCTATATTACAAGAAAGAATAGGAATTGTCACCTAATTTCTGGTATACCATTCAATAGGAACGATGTCATTAAGAGGTGGAAAGATTCACCATCAAAAAGTGTAAAAGGAACGACAATTGTTTGGAACTTACCAGTCGTAAAGGATCGCGTTGACTTTTACCACGATATCGAAAAAATTGGGGAGAGCTCTGATGATCTATCTGAAAGTGATAATGAACTTGAGGAAGTTGGTGAGGGAAAAAAAGCGACAATGTACTTTTGACCTATGTCTGTCTGCAAAGAGCAGAAACATTGTGAATGAGAACATTAATTTGGCATGGAAACATATATAGATTGTGGGCATATGCGTCCTCACACACGCACACACAACATATACCAAGTCATCAAGGATAAGGCAAATTATTGCAACGTGTACAGTAGTTTGGTCGCAAAGATCAGCATTTCGCCACAAGGGGTAAACAAAGTGTTAATATTCAGGAGAGTGTAGGATACTATCACCAAAACAATTACAACTATTAAATACATACACAGAAATAACAAGAACAATAGTACACAGTAGAAATTATACAAGGACATGGGCTAGCAGGAGGACAACGTAGCAGTTGTGCAACTATTAATCACTACGATTTATTTAATTGACGCACTTTGAGTTATTTTACGGAAGTAACGCGTAGTGTACTACGTTCTATTCCAAGGAAACATTAATTTTATACAAGCAAACATACTAATTCATATATCACTCAGGTCGTTATGAATACTCTGGAAACTTGTTCTTGATAAATAACAAGCTAACAAGTATGACATTAAGATGTTATCTTTACAAAAAATCTGGAATTGATATCGCGAGAGATATTGCGATCTTTTCACCCAACAGGAGAGTAATGATCTGATAATATTCGAGATTATTGTTTTGTTTCAGTTATTCATTAGATACAAAATGGTTTCATGGAATATCTCAAAAATATGGACGTGGACAATCTAAATCGTTGATTAACCAGGCTACTCAATCTTTTGCGCAACAATATACGTTAACCAGATCTCATCAAAATGTTCATCAATTTCGTTCACTTTTGATTCTTGCTTGTAGCAAATATCATAACCAACGTCCAATACTTTGAAATTTCGATCCTCCATTAATGTTTGCAATGCTTTGTGACTAAACCTAAAATTATCATCGGGAGTTGCATGATATTGATATGAAAATGGTACCAGATGCAATGTGAGCCCTCCACGTTTTGTTATTCGAGCTATTTCATCAAATACACGCCAAGGATACGGAGAGTGCTCCAAAACTGTGTGGCTAAATGTAATATCGAATTCACAATTGTTTGCAGCCGGACAATTGGCCATATCGCAAACGATAGCATTGTCCAATTTACCTGCGGCTTGGTCAGAATCTAATATCCAATAATCGAACGGTCCAGAAAAATGCTTAAACTTGCTGGAAACTTGCAGCATACCACTTGCAGTGCTTCCTGCTCCACCAATATCTAAGAATTTTCCCGATGTTCCCTCGGGCACAGATTCATAGAACGTATTCAAATGATGAGCGAATGAATCCAAATAGTTTCCAAAAACTTCTTGAGGCAACTTCAAAAACGAAGTCCGTTGCGTTCTATTATCTTTCAACTTTTGAAAATGCTCAGGTCCTTTTCCACAGCAATACCAACCACTAAGGCAACCTTGGTTGTCTCCACCATTAACACCCCTACCAGTCATTAGATGGCTTTCAATTTTGGTCGAGAATACTTTCTCTCCATCTCCTATCATTGGAACTGAAGCACAAGTGTTTTCCTTTTTCGAGGTAACAATGACTTCTTTTGCGGGTTTCACAACATCATCGATTCCTTTCTTTTGCAAAATAATCATTCGGTACGTTAGTTTTCCTTGTACAGTTAATCGTTGACGAGCGGCACCACCAAGCCACCCTTGATGTTTTCTCCTATCCTTTAAGTCAGGGAGACGATTGTGATAGTTGTTTTTGACAATTTGGAACTGACTGACCAAGTCTCTATCTTCTACCACATTGAATCCAAGAGATAACGCCGTTTCGACGAATTCACTTGGGGTAATTACAGCTTGTGCAAGCCACGCTTTTCTAAATATGTCTACTTCATATTCATCACGATAAATGTTTGAGGAAAGGAAATCGTCAATTATTGCAACAATGCCACCATCTGCAAGATGTTGAAACCAAGTTTGGAGAGTTTGTTTATAATCTGGAGAATGAATGAAAGCTTCGATGCTATAAATAACATCGAAGCTAGTGCCACCATCTATATTATTGTAAGATTGTAATTTTGCGTCAAATTTATGTGTAGGAATTTTTTCCGTTATAAATTTGTGTTGCACATCGGAAATGGTGTAACCTGTCATTTTCCACGAGGGCTCTTTTTGCTCAAACCACAAGAGACCTGCGCCAAGACCGCACCCTGCATCAAGAATTCGTAAAGCGTTGCCTTTGCTTCCGACGTTGGCCTTAATAGATTTGTAGATAAGGTCGTAGTGGGTCATAGTAGATTTCTTATCGCCTAAATATCGATGAACCGCGATCGAACCAATATCATTTGGATTCCGTCGTATCTCCTTCTCGAGCTTATTATAATATTCATTTAAGTCACCGTCTACCCAATGATATTCCGCAGAAGAATCTTTGTTCTCTAATTGAAGAATACCGCAGCTACGCATTTTGGTGACAAAAGGCTCCGTGTCACGTAAGGTAGAAATGGCTATTGAAGACGATAATTTTGGAAAGTTTTGACGAATGATAGGCAACGCTTGCATTCTTTAAAGAAATGAAGTGTTATGAAAGATGACAGCATAAACATACAATTTTAGTAAGTTTTCAGCCTTACCCTACACCAATGCTCCAATCATCTAGTGCACAAGTTGCGTGATACCAGTTCTTAGGAAGCCAGATAAAATCACCAGGCTCTTGTAAAGACGTAAATATTCCTTCAGGGAGTGGTGCGTTTCCAGTTAGATATTCGCATGCGTTGACCTTTTCAGGAATTGGCTTGGTCCCCGGGGGAAGGAACCACCATAGTTTCCGACCGTGTACTTGTCCAATCCAAGCTTCACCGTGTTTATGAAATGGGTGCGAATTCCCTTTCGTCATGGCACTAAACACCTTGAAAAATAACACAAGTAAGCAAAAAACTACCATGAATAAAGCACCAAAAATTATCGAAAGTACGTACTGAAAAGAATCCACTCTGCTCGAGGATTCGATCACGAGGCAGAAATTGAAAGTAGTGGCGCTTCGCTGCTTCGAAAAAATTAACATTGTAGGCATCGTTTGAAAAGAATAAAACGTCTTTCGTCCCTTTATCTTTCGGTCCAGTAGTCACTTGCTTTTGATCGCGTAGGGTTTCCAATAAATATATCAAATCTGATGTAGAAACTTTACAATATTCCCCATTCGCGTCCTTAAGTGGTTGTACATCGTCACTCTTAAGATACTGCGGAAAGTCCCCATATCTTACTAAAAAGTTATCCCTTGACCACATATTCTGCAATTCCTTGAAACCTTTGCTATCCCATCCTTTCAATAATGCTGGCTTATCCAATGCATTCGGACCAGATCGACTAAAATTATGCTCGTTCAAAGCTCCATGCTCTATATTTGATTCGAGAACTCGAATTTCACTACTACTAGGAACCGTGACAACGTACGGTTTAGTGACCGACATTAACTTTGAAAAACCATTATTCCTATTTTGATTATCATCCGTGAGCGCCCACTGCGATTTATCATTTACATCGAAATTGCGATCAGAGTGTTCTTGCTTTACAGATGATTTCGTAGAAACTTCCAAGTTCACAATAAGTCCAAGAATAAGTAATGCAAAAAAACCAAGGAAATGCAGAAAACTTTTCCGTCCAAATGTTCCAGCATCAGTCACTTTATCCTTCATGGCGTGATCATTGCCGACGGAAACATCAAGCGTCGATAATGATGGTACGGGTGATGTATAATTCGCTTTCTTTTGATGGGGATTCTTTCTTAACATGAGGATAATGCTGATTACGGTTTGGTAGGATTTTATAAACACAAATGTCGTTGCAGTTGCGAAGGATAAGGAGTTAGAGATATGAGAGAGTAAGAGAGATATTATTAATTGAAGTTATGATATCAAACGGTCCTACGGTCACAAGCCACAACGACGAGTATCTCCAAAAATCTTCAAAAATATATAAACTATGCCTCACAAGTCACAAGTCACAAGCCTCTCCAACCTCCATCTTGCGAGCTGACCAGCCCCCGCTCCTGACCGCCAGCCGCCGGTCTCGGGAACTCCAAGAGTCCAAGAATGCCCGGAACCCGGAAATCCAAGAGTACTCCACATACATTTTTTTTTTAAACTGTATGCTTTTATTTTATTAACTTCTACTCTTGTACCAGGTATAAATTACTTTGTAGTTACAACTCATCCTCTTCATCAGTTACAGGTTCGGAAGAGGAGTAGTAGC
>Ga0115008_10003318_pt1 | contig 13319 bp, 9 predicted proteins | sample FraStrMetagenome_FD_87164 | JGI IMG/M metagenome (GOLD analysis project Ga0115008, IMG submission 87164) | Marine eukaryotic phytoplankton communities from Arctic Ocean - Fram Strait ARC3M Metagenome | ecosystem: Environmental > Aquatic > Marine > Oceanic | place: Fram Strait | collected 2012-06-18
CGTCCAAGAACAAAGCACGCAATCTTGATGTTAGTGTGACTGTTTTATTAAGAGTGAGCTAAAACAACGTTGATTCATATTGTAAAGTAAATATTACAACCTATTGAAGCTTTTCGTTTTTAGATCGACCTGCTCGTTTTGACTAATGAATTCACGTACATTTATACGTATTTCAGTCTTATGTCCTATATATAGGACATAAAACTTTTCAGTGCTAAAAGAGTTAAGGGTACGTCTTCAATTCATTCCAGGCAATACCGATACTAGTCATAGAACATTGAAAATTGTAATTCACAGAGCAGACCTATTACTATTACGAGAATCCTCTCTTTTAATTGAGTCACAGATAAGATTTCATACAAACACAAAAATGTTTACATTCCTTTACCTGAAATTGATTTCGCCCGTTGGTCTCATTTTCTGTCTTTGTATGCATGGTATCGTGTCACTCACGAGAGACGATGCAATATCAACGATATCCGTGCTGAAGGCTGATAATTCTCCTGCATGTGTCGGACATGTACGATGCAGCACCGACGAAATCAGTCGACGAAAGATGATTTGTGGTAGTAGCGCGTTGCTTTTTGGAATTCTGAATGTACCAAGTGAATGCAAAGCATCACTACCTAGAGTGAAAGTTCAAAGTGAGGATTATGGAGTGTGGTCGGGAACCAGCTTGCCTATTCTTTCGATTGATGAGGCGGCAGTTAAGAGTGGAACAAGTTGGGAAATGGGGCGCTGGCCGGATCCAGCCTTGCGACGAGTGGCGAGCAAAGTACCTCCAAAGTACTTTGGAACTAAAAGGTTATCCACGTTGGCCTCGAAATTGAAGGAAACATGTAATCAGGCTGGTGCAGTAGGTCTTGCCGCGCAGCAATGTGGTGTCGATGCCTCAATAGTATACTTGACCGATGGAAATAAGGATATATTGCTGATTAATCCAAGGTTTGTATGGAGGTCTCCGGGTAAGTCACCACGAGTTTTCAGTTATTCCATTCACGTATTTTGGTTAAACAATTTTTGTGGTTAGAGGTAAAAATGAATGTTTGGGAAGAGCAATGTCTAGTTCTTCCGACAGACTTTCGTGCTACGGTAATGCGTGACAATAAGGTAAAAATTGAGGCCGAGGATTTAAATGGAAATACACGAACTTTTACATTGGGAGGGGAATTAGCAAGAGCAGCTCAACATGAAATTGATCATGATCGCGGGGTAAGTGATCACTTTGCCTCGTATTCTCGATAACCTACATACCAACTTTTATACCCAAAGGTTCTTCTTGTGGACCAAGTTGCTTTAAGTGACATGCCTGAATTTATGAGGATCGTAGAAGAAGGCACTCATGACCAACGACAAAATGTGGCGTTTGAAAGAATCCTAGAAAACCCATCGATACGGCAGAAAGATTTTCACGATGTAAATATAATTCTTTCTGCGAAGGCGGAAGAAACGGATGAAGTAAAATGTGATGATGAATGCAAACGGAGGATATCTGAAAGACGTGCTCTATTTCAACAATCAAGATCAACAAGAAGTAGGCAAGAATTGTTCAATTTATCAAGACAACGAGCATCTTTATATAATACAACTTCTCAGGCGGCAAATTGCGTGCCAGGCTTTCCGTGTTGGTGATACTCACTGAAAGCCATTGTGAGAAAATGAAATAGTGATAACAGACGAAATCCTTTTACAACTTCGATTACTGTTACTCGACTTGTTGTGCATTACTATCAGCTTTAATCAAAGCAAGATTTCAGTTGGGATGCTTAAGATCGCTACCGGTGCACGTAGTAATTTGTACCATGCCTAGAGCAGACGAAAAACTCCCTCACGAGACCAATGGCTACACACAAGTTACTTGTTCTTATCGCATCAGTTGCTCCATAAAATAGGCAGATTCATCATACATTGTTCTCTCAGCAACTTCTATACTCTGCGTTATCCGTCATAAGGTTAATGTTGCCGCTCGAAATGGAGGGAAAGATCCGACGAAGTAGTATATCACAGGAAAACTTGCTCAAGATTTTTGGATATGAGTTTGGTTTCCCTTGCTGAATTGAATAACCCATCTAAAACATAATTGTATGGACTTTTCTTAAACATCCCCAGTCCTACCGAAAGGTTCTTCGGAAGAAACGTCAACCCCGTATCCGAACCATACATTTCTTGTCCTCGACGCCGCTTTTCGTACTGTCCGACTTTTGCTTCCAATAACATTCAAAGCAACCAACTTTGTTACAATTTTAACGGATGTTTCAAACTTAAGATGCGACGAGATGTAATTTGGCAGAAGGCACAGGCATTCCAACGCCAAGACTGTAATTGAAATTGACGATGCATTTGTCGCAGTATGCGATGAAATCACATGAAGCAAAATTGGAACAAAATTTTTACCATTCTGTTCTACTGCCATTTGCGTGTCCCAAGAGAAAAACTTGAGAAGTCCGGATAACGCCAACAAAAAATATTCATCGACAACACCTTCATTTTCATTTTCAGCAGCTGAAAACAAAACGAGCCCACGAACAAGTAAATCGATAAGTGACGAAACACGTTTACTTCCCAGGAGATTGATCGAAAAGCAACAACAGAAATGAGAAATTGCAATGAAAGCACTAATTGGAGGACTCCTTCCTTTATCCAATGCACACGCCTCAATTAACGATGAGAGAGATATTGAAAGAATGCGTTGTCTCCAAAAAGGTGAATCCTCCACACAAAACGACACAGCCAAAATCGTACCCAAAGCCCTTGCAGCGAGTAACGACGAGCGATCTGATTCGCCAAATTGTGGGCTGACAATTTTTTCTTCTTTCACGCATGGAAGACTTCCTGAACCTCTGCATATTAACGAAATGAAGAACTTAATTATTTCATCAGAGCATGATGAAAACTCTTGGCCACCACGGCGCGAACATGCAGATGCCTTCGTAAATACGAAAAAATCGATGAATTCCAAAGTAATGCTGAAACCAACGACGGGCACTTACAATTACAGCCAACACACGAAGCGATTCTTCAAATGTAACGAAATCTTGCTTGATAGCAGACTCATAAACAACCGGACAAATTGATTCGCCCGTTAATTTCTGAACTCTTAAGTTAAGTGAATCTCTTCCGAGAATTATAGAATGAATAATAGCAGACGAGGATGATCTTGAAATTTCGTCAACATCCGCATTTAATGAAAATTCACATAAAGAAGGCAACATCTGATGTAGCTCGACGATCGCATCACCATTGTCTGTAGCAGAAAGAGATGTGGAAACGCAATGTGCTAAAATAGGCAAGGAATACTGAAGACGCACGTAATCAGTGTCGCTTAATGGAGGAATAATAGGAGAAATTTGACGAATAATATGCAATCGACATTTACTCGATACAATGAAATAGCAGCTCTCCAACGATTTCGAAATATCCTTTAAAAATCGTCTCTGACATTCGCTGAGCATCTTGTTCTCAAGCAAAGTCCAGACGCATTTGAAAATATGAGAAGATGCGGACTGCATCTTCCATGCATCCGCAGCATGAATACCACCATTCAAAACAACATTTCTCAATGACTTCGCCAAAGTAAAACAGTTCAAACTTTCGGCATCTTCAGGATTCTTGAACCAATCGGTAAGCTTCACTGTCAATTCTCTCACAAAAAACCACACAACATTGCTGGCAATATCATGCGAACTTCGACAACACAGAACAAGAGTTGAAACATCGTACCTCACTTCCACGTCACTACCAATTGAGGCAGACTTGAGCAAGCATGACAACGAGGGTGATATTGGATCATTATTATTTTTGAGTACAAAATAAGAAACAAATCTACTGTTGGCATCAAAATACTTCTTCAATGAAAGCGGTACGATCCTCGCTGGGCATATGTTGTTCAAGATACACTTCGAAAGAGAACCGATCGCGCTGTTATCGGAAACATGTTCGTATATTGAAATTATTGTATTAAGGGAAGTTGCCGCCATATCTAGAAGCCGGTGATCAATTTCGTTTTCCAGTTGTGCGTTGATATCCATCGCTATCCTAGTAAGGATTGGCAGGGCCTCATCTGAGTAAACTACTAAATAATCGGGATAAAATCGAACAGAACTCTGTGTTTTCAGCTGCATTAATGCCTTGAATGATATAAGTGCAGCAATTACTCTTTCAAAATCAGTGTCACGTGACCGTTCCGAACGAGCTGTCGCTGCAGATCGGATAATGTTTAGAAGTTGAGGTGAAAGTTCTTGAACACATCTCTGATGAGCAGCAGCGGTTGAGCACGCTAGGGCGCAAAGATAGCGTGAAGCTGACCGTCCGCGTAAACTCTCAGGCATTTCTCCACATCGCCGGGAAAGAACCCTTATTGGTGAAGAGCAAAATGCGTCCCATAAGTCGCTTTTCCGGTCCAACATCGATGAAACTTGAGATGCCACAGAAAGGCATTTATGAGATAGTCTCAAAGCTGACGAAAAGCCTTCTCTACCTTCATTCGTTTTTTCCTCCAAGTGTTGAGAAGGGGCTATTTCAAAACTCCACTCATGTGCTCTAATGAGGGCGCTGGAAAACTTGTCAATATCCGACCTTGACAAAGAAGGATGTCCTTCGTTTAAATCTGTTGCCTTATTTATGCTATCGAATTTAACGAGGTTTGTTGCATCCTCAATAATTTCAAACTTAATATCACATGATTTTTCATTATCCTCGCCATCATCTTCATCAAACTCATCGAAAAGATGCTGAATGAATAACGTGAAAGGTAACGATATTGGCATTGATGGTGCACAGATGACTTGTCGTAAGCACACTTGCAAATCTTCTCTGGTGATTTTATGTGGATCATTAGGTGGTGGATAAAAAGAGATGGGATAGTAAATTGAAGCCCTTTCAAAAAATTCCCTGTGTGGAATTACGCGTGAAGGAAATTTGGCTAGGCACTGTTGCAATAATCGCAAAGCGGAAAGCAAACATCTTGGGTCCTTTTCACCCATTAAACTTGATGCACAAAACGATGCAAATGACCTTAAATATTCTTCATCTGTGGGCGGCATATTTTCTATATTTCTGTTTTTCTTTAAATGCACAAAAACATCCAATGCCTTTTGTAGTAAAGAATAACACGCACTCCGTCCAACCCGCATCAAAGACGATATTCCAGCTCCACGAACACCATCACAAGCAATGCGTAACACCTCGACTATTTCAAAATTCTCCATAACACTTTTGCAACACAATAACAAAGCCTCCACACATTCAACGGCAGAGATGACTATATCCGACACGGCTCCATCCACCGGCCCAACACTAGCACTTACAGACGACGACGAAGCTGATTCACATTCACACTGAGCCAAAAGATACCCCTCAAGCAAATCCAACGTTTCAACCTTCAACGCCTTCGATGAAACACTCACACCCATCAACGCCCCTCGAATTGTCCCCAATGCCCGAACGATGCTCACACTCAGATCCGATTTCAATGCCGGTCCTAAAGCAAGTAAAAGCTGTGCCAATTCTTCATCATGACCATCGTGCAGCTGTAAAAATTTTTGTTTGGCTTGCTGACATAATACCTGAACCATCCTCTCATTTCCATTCTCTTCCTCGTTATTATTATTATTATTATTATTATTATTATTATTATTATCATTATTGTGTTGCACTTCCAAACATGAGGATGCCCAGGAACGATACCCGTCATTCATATCACCATGAGTCTGAATGCTCGTGATTGTGAGTGGGTCCATGTTAGAGATGTGTTAGGTGTAGATGTTGGTGTTGGTGTTGGTGTTGGTGTTGGTGTTGGTGCTGCTGCCCCGATGTCCCAATGTCGGTAGTTGTGAGTTGTGAGTTGTGAGTTGGGAGTTGGGAGTTGTGGAGTGGCGGAGCGTGTCAAAATTCGTAATAGGTTCTCATAAAATCAAATGTCAGATACATGTACATTATGTAGACTCTACGTGTATCACAAACTTCGAAATCTAGATCTATACATGTATTTTATATCATCACATTTTATTAAAAAATACATGTTGATTATCATCCACATCCATCATACTCACATGATGAGGTGATGTGTAAAATGGATCATAATCAACATTGTGAGAAGCAGCAGCAGATTAAGATCAATAACAACCAGTCTCAGGCTCAGGCTCAGGCTCAGGCTCAGGCTCAGGCTCAGTCAGCAAATGTAACTTTTGCATCGTCAACGACAATCGACGATATGCTACATGTACAGGCCGAAACGACACCGGAAACGCCGTTGAAGTTTCAATTTATACGACCTACTCCGGATCTGTTTCTTTCGGAAGAGTTTCAAAAAAAGTACGAGTTGAAGATTCGACCGGGGCAGGTGACTGTGGAGGTAGCGGATTTTATTGTGCCTCCTTTCATGTCTAATTGGGTACCGGGTGTACAGGTGGATGTGGAGTATGATGTTGATGAATGCCGTGGGAATGGGCATGATTACGATAATGATGATAACAAGGATGCCGTTGAAAATAGTTCTTCTTCTGAAGACGAAAATATTGATTTACACTATTTAATTGAATGCTGTCGACTACAGCTTCCGTTGACAAGTTTGCCGAAGCTGTCTAAGGATCGTCGTTCATATTCTTGGTGTAGTATCACAGATGATGATGATGGCAACCTCATGAAACGAATTGCAAGTGTGTCCTCTTTCATTCATGCGATCGAACGAAGTTTAGTGGATGAAAAATTAAATCTTGCAATTTGTATGTTCATCTTGTTGACGCAGTGTTGTTCAGAAATATCATCTAAAGAGTCCATGGCTAACATCATCGTTAACATGGTTGCTCCAGTCGTGTTTAAGAAATTTCATTGCGATCCAAGGGATTTGGACAAAGGTTTAATAAAGGTACGTCTGATCCAGTTGGCCAAAGTGTTAGTGATGGAATGCAATATGAAAAATATTGCGCTGGCCAGGACCTATCTAGAAGGGCAAAACGATAAGGATATGAATAGTCCCGTAATGGATGAGCTTTTGTGTTGTATCGGGGACATGTTTCTATGAGTTCCTTAAACTCTTAATTTAGAAAGTTTGTAGAAAGCCATGTACACTCTCTTGCTTTTATAACTTGTGGTCTCTTTGATGTTTTAGCATTTCCATCAAAATTATCGCTCAAGAGGCAAGAACTCACAAGGACGTCCCCCTCTATAAAATTAAAAGTAGATCATTATCACGAATATGTATTGATGAGTTTGATGAGACATCAAAATTCCTTTTTGCTGACGAGATTAGACATCTCTCAATCGGTTTGCTTCTTCAGAACACGCTGGTGATTGGCAATGTGACTTCGAGATCATCGCACCAAGAGCACATTTGAATACATTTTGCAAAGATTACGGATTTTCGGTTTATATTACCTGGTCTAGGTGACTTGAAGAAGTTAAGTACACGCCACTGAGAAATTTTGTGTGGGGTGTATTTTGCTAAAGCTTTTTCCTCTTTCTTGGCCAAGGTCTTACAGATTACAACTTTATTTTATTAGTTTTTTTTTAAACTGTATGCTTTTATTTTATTAACTTCTACTCTTGTACCTTTTGTGTTGCGTTAGACAGCAATTTTTATAAAACAGTTCAAAGTAGATCAGTATTTCACTGCTACGCATGTTCGCACTGTTGCTGAAGTCTATCATTTCGACGCAAACCGTTGTTAAATATTTGACTACTGGTAGTTTAATTTCTATCATCTTTCACATGAATCTACTTGGCGTTATAATCACTGTGCTAATTTAAGGTGATTGATTTAGGATCAATATTCCGCTATCGAGATACAGCGATATCAAGATAACACTTTTTGATAGAAACTTTCTACTAATACCGATAAAATTCAATTGATACCTCGTCGTCCACAAAAGATGCCGCGGTTATGATTTTTGAAAGTATTCATTGATTTTGTTGAAAAGTTGTTTGCAAATAATTCCAAAGACTCGCCAAAACTCTTGGCACTACTCAGAATCTTCATTGCGTCTTAATTCTTAACGTGTTCGATACGATGAGAATACAATCTGACATAATTGCATCACATAACGCCAAGTTTTGAATTATGACCTTTCTGCTATTTCATCGAAAAAGTACAAATATTACTAATGATACGTCGGGTTCAATTTATAAGAAGAACAAAAGAAGCTGCAACTCAGGCAGCATGCGCTGGAAATAGCAGAGGATACCATTCAGAATATAGGAACTCATGGTTCAATAACAGGGAAAACGATGACGCGTATTATATGTTTCGATCATATAACAACTGCTACTACTACTCCTCCGAACCTGTAACTGATGAAGAGGATGAGTTATAACTACAAAGTAATTTATACCTGGTACAATAGTAGAAATTAGCAAAATAAAAGCATACAGATTAAAAAAAATTATTAATATCATTTTTCGTTTTTCGAGTCAACTTGAATTTAACGTTTGTAGCAAAAGTCATTGACGATAGCATAAACATTTCTCTAGAAAAATCTGTTGTTCAAGATCTTCTACAATACACGATTTTCTCTCTCTCTACAGCTATTTGAATTGTCCTTTATTTAGAGTAGTGTATTGTTTCCTTTGACTCGAATACGCTTATATATTATGACACTTTTGCAGTTGGATTTGATCAATATCGGATTGCTGTTCTCCAAAATACAAACAAATGGGAAGTTGAAGTACCGGTATTGCCTTATCGAAGCCATGTGAGGAAGGACGTGCTTACCTCTCTTTTTGTGTAGTAATGAACATGACGCGTCATCCTGAATAAACCCACTGCCCGTATTCTGGATATATTCAAAGGTTTCGAAAGAAGACATAACAATATTTATGTGAGATCACAAATCTTAATCTTAATATTGAAATAGTTACTTCTCTCATAAATGAGTCCAAAGATGTACTTGAAGTAACTAATCATTTACTTCCCTACAACAGTCGAAAAATAATATTTTTTTTAAGATACAATCATAACATTCCTAAAGAGTGATATTAAGCCAATGATTCTCTGGACAGTCATTGATTATGTTCGAAAAAGGAAATGATTCTTAGATATCTTAGACACTTGTGCATATTGATCAATATTTTCAATTACTCGCCCAAACTTCTTTCTAACAGGCCACCATCCGCCTTTTTGCAAGTATTTATTTCGGTATTAGTATCAATGACAATTCAAGACCAACGATAATGTCCTGAGCTTAAAAATAGATATCTGGTTACATTTCCCTTCGTTGCAATTCCAAATGACGATATTATGACTGAATTATCTTAGTTTATACCTTAACACGATGCAAAAGGTAAGTGGCACAAAATCAATTCCGCTCTGTCATGAAAACTTCCTTATTCTTCTTTTTCAACTGTATACTAATTTTGTTAGCATCTATTCTTGGAAGAGAAAATAATCTATCCCAACAGACTTCTGAAAGCAAATTGCGGTTATATTTTGCTACGCAGCGACATTTTAGATGCTTCATGACTGTAATGATAAATCTTTCATAACGAGAGTAAGAATTTTTCTTGTAACATTTTTAAAACTACCGATTGTTCCATATGAAGATGCATTATTTCCATCGACGAATTGTGGACCAAAATAAATGCCCGCCTCGTGCTCACCGCTCAAAAGTACCGGTACTGTGAACATGTTTGCAGATTTCAAGGTGATGTGATGAGGAATAAAAAAATATTTTGCTCATATTACAAGTCCCAAATAGGGTTCCGGTGTTTTGGTGTGTTACGTAAAACAATTCTGCATCTCATCCCAATCATGCATGTTTCGTTTATGGGGTAGTTGTGTGCTCACATGGGAGACATGGGATGTGCGATGTGCACCGCCGCCTTTACTTTAGTAAAATTAATTCTGAGAACAAAAATTAGACTTCGTAATGATATATCTACTAAGGCGTCTTTTGAATCATCATTTTATATATCATACAAATATCACTATCGCAAACCGCACCAGTACATTAATTCGTACTTTATTATGCGTGAATATTGTCACAATAATCGCGGCAGTAGTAAGGAAGATCATCTTCAAGCAGAGATTTACTATCGGTTGTAGCACCCCCTTCCAAGGTTACAGCAATCGGCTGGCCATCTGGACATTCAAGGTTTATTTGTTCGTAGTACCCAGTCTGAGTATTTCTCGTTGCGCTACCAGTCACTTTGTCACAGTCATCACAATACCACCATTTTGACGCGTCTGACTCCCATGGAGGAAATGGAACACATGACGCATAACGGCAATTTGAACAGGGACTTGTAACTCCATCTCCTTCTACTAACACGATGCTGATGATACAAATGAATGTGATACTTAAAATAAGACCAAAGAAGCGTGTAGCCAATTGACGAGTCTTCATTATGCAGCTCTGTTCCAAACCAAAAAACTCTTTATCTAGCCGCTCCATCGTCGACAAGCCACACATAAACCCAACTACCATTCCGCCCATATGGGTAAAATTATCAACGAATGGAGTTAATCCCACCAAGCAATTGATAAAAATATCAAATAAAAGCCATGATAACACTTTCCAATGCTTCAACTTTGTCCCTCCTTCTTCAGCGTCGAGGTAATCGCTGAAAAGCATGCTCCAATTCAATGAAATATCAGCCATACACGCTCCAACGAGACCAAAGATACCACCACTTGCACCAACAGTCACAAATTCAGGCAGAAACACAGCACTTAGCAATGTTCCTCCGATGGCACTAATTAAAAATATAATTGTAATGGCTATTGTTCCATGTATCTTTTCGACTGCACTACCGATAAACCACAGGGCTAACATATTAATTGCATAATGAATGAACCCAGCATGGAGAAACATTGGAGCTATAATTCTCCAACCTTCACCTTCATTGACAATGAGGTTAGAATCTTTGGCACCTAAGTCCAACAAAGTATCAACCGACGGTCCGATCATTGGATTTGACGAAAGGGCTTCAACAATCCAATTATTCTTTCCAACAGATACAATTAACATGACAGATGATATCATAACTAAAAAGTAAGTAAAAAAGGGCTGATTAAATCCGCTGTTTTTCTTTTTTTCGAAATCTGTCCAAGAAAGATAACTAGCAAAAAATGATATGTCAGCGGTCAAGAGAACCCACAAAAATTGTAGTTTTCTGTCATGAACTCACGGTTTATTGTTCCAACGCCTCCAAGCTGCATCTTCTGCCCATTCAACGTCTAAACGAACTCCAGCTAAGTAGTCGTATAATCCGAGTATTCCGACTGCTCCATGCTTACCATTCAATTGACGCCTCTTCTCTCTTGCAAATTGAAAGTCACGAAGTCTTCTTGCGACTGAAGAAGCAACTAAATCATCTTGTCCCCAACGAGGTGAGAGGGTCCTTGCGAAAGTGCGTAGTTGGTCGTCGACTTCCTCCCTTTCGTCATTTATCTCGCGAACTTCCAAGCTTGAAATATTTGTTTTGTAAGGCATAATTCCAAGTATATCATCATTAGACCTGATGTCGTAGAACGGGTCAAAGGCACTACGCTGATAGCGAGGAGTTATGCCTGACTGAAGGTCTCCTCCAATCCTTGGATTAAATTGTAATCCTGCTGCCAATGCGTAATCTTGGTTCTCGTTAAACTCGATGATTGAAGCCTCGGTTACGGTTATATCATCATGTCCATATGGATTCGTAGAGGTATTTACTTGAATATCCGGCTTTGCTAGAGGTTCGACGTCTTTCTTGATGTCTTGCTTACTAACTTCAGGACTTTTGGATCGACGAAAAAATCTCATAGGTGAGGTGGGTCGGCTCCCGCTACGGCTCCGACTGCCCATACTTCCTTGACGAGAAAGGCTATTATCTACCTCCGGGATTGTTCCATCTCTAACATCATCTCTTACTTCACTTACTCCAGTAGCAACTGTCGCGTCATCGCGATCCAAGTTTACCTGCTCGAAGCTTACATTGTCAGGATCACCACAGAGAGCTCTGGTAAAGTGATCAATAGAACACTCAAAGCCACCAGCCACAGTACTATCGTCATTCGCTGTTTCCTTCTTGATAGACTCTGTATAAGAAGTGCCTACTGTACGATTGTCTACATTTGCGGTAGCTTCGGTCGCCTCAGATGTTGCTTTCGATACACTTCCAACTGTAGTAGAATTGTCATAAGACTTACTTCTCATATTGTCACTTGTGCTTCCATCAAAACTCACAGATCGCATGTTACTGCTGCTAGCACGTGATAGAGATCTAGACTGAGAACGCATTATTTCCATCTGAACATCATTAGTTTGTTGACCTAGCATAGGCTGCTGCTGCATCTGATTTTGATTATACGGCTTAATATTCTGATTGTGCGACATCTGGCTCTTTTGTTGCTGGGAATGCTGGTTATGTTTCATTTGCATTTGCATAATTTGTTGCTGACTTGGTTGACCTGCTTGCGGATAATTATATCCTTGCGCTGCCAAACGACTGCTATCGGTTTGATTGAATTCCTTCACTGCTTCCTCACGACTATTGGGCGTCAACTGAAAGATTTTCGCTAGTTTTTTAACTGTACCCTTTTTCTTACCAGAATTTCTTTGTGGAGGAATACTTTGCATATATTGTTGCTGCGGCGGTTGTCGGCCTCCAGATGCAGGTGAGGCATACAAATTATCATTATTATTATAATTTGATCCTGTTCCCTGTTGATAAGCATTATAGTTTGGATTGTTGTTGTACTCGGTATTAAAACCACCTTGTAGCGGCTGCTGTTGCTGTCCTTGATTCATGATTGCTCTCTTTTCGTAGGAGTGTTGGCAAACTATATGAGGAGTACATCCATTTCAACAAAAATTGTAAATTGTGAAATAAAACCGTGCAACGAAAAAGCGAGACCTCGTATTCTGAATTCCGGCGGATAAACGATACCTATAGTCGACATTCGAATTAAATATGAGGATAATCAATAATGTCTTAAGTCCATTTCACATCGACATATATTATGACAAGAATGCTTAACTTGAACTACAGCGAGCCACATACAAATAGATAAATAGTTCGCATGTACGCATAAGAAAATAAATTCGCCAAAAGGTCCGAACTGTTCGCAAAATACGATTACAAGCGATAGGAGATAGGAGATATCATAAATCATACCCTCTCTCTTTGTATTTGGTACAGCTTGGTAGTTGGTAGTTGGTAGTTGGTAGTTGGTAGACGTACTCGTACTACCGTTTTTTTTACCGTTGCTTATCGTCATATCAAAATATACATTTTATAGAATTATAGCACACACACACACACACACACACACACCTCAGCGCTCGGTGTGGTGGCGGTGTGCGTGGTCGTCTTCTTGCTCTGCAGGCACACACACACACACACAC
>Ga0115008_10003319_pt1 | contig 13319 bp, 9 predicted proteins | sample FraStrMetagenome_FD_87164 | JGI IMG/M metagenome (GOLD analysis project Ga0115008, IMG submission 87164) | Marine eukaryotic phytoplankton communities from Arctic Ocean - Fram Strait ARC3M Metagenome | ecosystem: Environmental > Aquatic > Marine > Oceanic | place: Fram Strait | collected 2012-06-18
AAAGACCTGATCGACTTTGTCTGCACTTGGGGCCCCGCAATTCACGGCCACAATGATCCACAAATTCGCGCCGCCATTGCGCAAGCACTGGAAAAAGGCACCAGCTTCGGCACCCCAAATCCAGCCGAAGTCGAGATGGCAGAATTGATCATCGAACTGGTTCCTTCAGTTGAAAAAGTTCGCATGTGCAACAGCGGTACTGAAGCCACCATGTCTGCCATTCGGCTAGCGCGTGGCTACACCCAACGCGACAAAATAATCAAATTTGCAGGCTGCTACCACGGCCATGTTGACTCGCTGCTAGTCAAAGCGGGCTCTGGTGCATTAACGCTGGGAAATCCCGACAGCGCGGGGATCCCCAAGAGCTTTGCAGCCGAGACAATTGTGATTGATTACAATGATGCCGAGGGGGTGCGAGCGGCCTTTGCCGAACACCCGAATGAAATTGCAGCAGTTATAGTCGAGCCATATCCCGCAAATTGTGGCCTAATTCTACCCAACTCCGGCTATTTAGAACTACTTCGTGAACTATGTAGCGCCAACCATACAGTGCTCATTTTTGACGAAGTTATGACCGGCTTCCGGCTGGCTGCTGGAGGGGTGCAAGAACGTATCGGAATCACGCCTGATTTAACCGCTTTGGGGAAAATTATTGGCGGTGGACTGCCAGTCGGCGCCCTAGGCGGCAAAGCCGAGATCATGGACTTCCTAGCTCCGCTCGGCCCAGTGTATCAAGCCGGAACGCTCAGCGGAAACCCACTGGCCATGGCGGCTGGCATCGCGGCTCTCAAAAAGCTAAAAACAGAAAATCCTTACCCACTATTCGAGAAAATGGGCGCAACGATTAAGACCGCAGTCAGCGATGCCGCTCAACGCAAAGGCTTACCGCTTCAGGTGCCTCAAGTCGGCTCCATGTTTGCACTCTTTTTTAGTGAAAACCCAATACGAAATTACGAAGATGCCACTACCAGCCAATCCCAACATTTTAAAAAACTCTTTCGTTATGCCTTGGAACATGGAGTCTATCTCCCCCCATCTGCCTACGAAACCTGCTTCATTTGCAGCGCCCACAATGGAACTGATATAGACCGCGCAGCGGAAATTCTTAGTGCGGGCATCCTGTCAATCTAGCCCTCAAATCATTGTGGGTAATCCGTCAAAATGTATTCCAACAAATTTTCGGCTTGGTACTTATGCACCCGAAAAAGCCAACCGGTAATATCACCAGCTGAAATCACAGTAACAATTTTACCCTCATTACGGATGGGCAAATGCCGCAAGTGATGATGAACCATCAACTCTAATGCAGATTCTACTCGTGCCTGTGTGCTGATCGAAACAATGCCGCGTGTCATCACTTCGCTCACGCGTGTTCGCTGCGGATCGCGATGGGCGCAGATAACACGTGTCAGCACATCGCGTTCGGTAAAAACACCGACCGCCTCAATTCCATGTTTGACTAAAATACAGCCAATGTGCTTGGCATTCATTGCACTTACCGCGCACTCGACACTAGCCGTGGCTGCCACCGAATACGCACACACACAGCTGCTTCTTTTAGCGATCACTGCGGCCACTGTAGCACCTGGAAATTCCATAACTTAAGGTAAGCCTAGGACCGCATATTATCAATCAGCGGAAAGGCTTTAATCACCGCGAAGTAAGTGATCGGAAAGCCCAATTCAACTGAATTGCGCGCAACACTTCTTGCGGAGATAAAACGTGGCTGTACCGGCATGCGACGATAAAAAGACATGTAACTATGATTAGCTAACAACGGCCAGCGCATGGCGCTGTCACCGCGGTTTGGACAGGCACACATTATCGTATCCGTGGACGGGCAAGCAAGCGACGCGAGACTTGAAATAACAATGCATAGATGAGTGGAAGACAGAGAAACCAGCCGCTAATCGCATGCACAAAAGTCATCGCAAACTCTGATCCGACCTTGGCTATATCACTAAAGAAAAGTTGACTAAATTCAGCCAAGCTGAGTTGGAAGGGCTGGGCTTGAAAAAGCCATTCTCCCAGCCTCAGAAAGGGAAAGATCAAAGCAATTTTAACGGGTGCCACTAGCCAATTACAGCCCTGTACAATCGGTTGATTCAGCTTAAAGCGAGCAGCACAGATTGAGTTTATCAGCGTCGAGCAGCCCATAATAGGAAAGACACCAACAGTCACTGCCACCGCAATGGCTTGGCAGCAGTCACGCTGACGCAGCCCTTGCGTTAGCTGAGTACAAATGACTACTTTTAATCGCTTAAACACACAAATAGATCGTTAGCGGGTCGGTCAGCTTACAGATGAACTCATCATGCGCGGCGCACAAAAAACTGCGGTAGTAGCAGCAAAAAAATAGCGCCACATGCCAATCCAACCCAAGCAGACCAATGCGCTAGGCCAGCCGGCAAAAAGCCCAACAGCAATGCGACACTCGCAGCAATTAACGCAAAGGGCAACTGAGTACGTACATGCTGCATAGGTTCTACACCAGCAGCTATGGCAGCCACGATAGTAGTATCACTGAATGGGCTGCAATGATCTCCAAATACCGCGCCACTAAAAACAGCCCCGATCGCCAACACCACTGTTCGATCTAACTCCATAATAGGCAAATCTGCACCAACTGAAAAAATAACAGGAATCGCCAATGGCATCAGCACTCCCATCGTGCCCCACGAGCTACCAGTCGAAAATGAAATTATCGCACCCAACAAGAAAATCAGCGCAGGCAAGTAAGCAACCGAAACCCGTCCGTCCAACCACGCACTCAAATAATCGCTAGTTCCCAATTGACTGATGGCAGCGCCCAACATCCAGGCTGCGATCAAAATAACGGTGGGTTGCGCAATGTCGCGAACACCTAATAAGAAGACGCGGGCGACACGGTGTGGACGCTGTCTGGGCTGCCATGCCAAACAAGCAGCCGCAAACAAAGCAGCCAAAATACTGGAGGCGACTAAAATCTGTGGTACATACCTTTCCGCTCGTGCGTAGGCCTGAGCAAACTTGCTCAAATTGAACGGCAGCAAGGTTTCAGCGCCGATAATATAGGTCAACAATGGAATCGAAAAGGTCAGCACCGCGATCGGGACAATGGCAATCCCCCAATGACTGGCAAGCGCAGTCGACTGCGACACGGAATTAGATGCATGCGGCCGCTGGCGAGCCGCACGCTCGGCTCGGCCCATCGAACCCGGATTAAAATCTCGCCCGATCGAAATCACAGCTAACAACAATGAAAACCAGCAGTAGTAATTAAACGGCAGCGATTTGAAAAAATAGCTGTAGGCACTGACTTCGCGTCCCAGCGAGGCAAAGCCTTGCTGAATCATCGACAACTGAAAGGCGATCCAGGTAGATATAAAGGCCAAACAAGCAACGGCTGATCCGGTGGTATCAGCGAGGTAGGCTAGCTTTTCACGTGAAACACCACAACGATCGGCCGCCGAGCGTAACAAACGTCCAATCAGCATAGTGTTCGCCAAGCCATCAAAAAAGACCAGTAAACCAAATCCAAAAACCGTAAATTGCATTTTTTTGTGAGGCGCCGTACCTGGACCGAGTAAACGCTGAACCAAAGCCTGAAGTCCCCCACCGGCATCAACCAGCGCCACAAATCCGCCCAGAATCAAAGTAAAGCAAAGCGCACTGAGTTTCCATTCTGAAGCAAAAATCGGCACCAGCTGTTGCCTTAGCAGCTGTTGTAATGCCGCGTACGGCGAGCCACCCGAGAGCAGCAATGCGCCACACAGCGCACCGACGAAAAGCCCCACCAAGGCACTGCGCGTAGTCACAACGATCATCAGAGCAGCCAAAGTGGGTAGCAAAGAGAGCCAAGCACTGTCCCAATTCGCTAGGCTACAACTCAAGCAGAGTAAGCCAGCAATTAAACTGGTCGTTAAGTATTTACGCGCGATGGGTTGTATTAACATATTAGTTGCGTGATTAATGGCTTACCAATCCCCACCTAATGCTAAATTTAAATTAACACGATGCTCCAGCAGCTGCCTTTTAAGCGACAGCAAGCTACTTTCTGCAATAAAAGCACGTTGCTGGATATTTAGTGCATCTAATAATTCGGTTTCACCAGCCCGGTACAGCACATTGGCGATGCGGTACGCCTCAACTGATTGCTCATAGGCAATGCTTAACTGGGAATCTCGGGCCGCCAATACCCCCGCTTGATCTAGGTTTTGTTCGACTTCGCTCAATGCGTTGAGTGTGACCGCCCCATAGAGTGCTAAAGCTTTTTTTTGATCGGCGGTGGCGACGGCAACAGCGGCGGCGCGCGCACCGCCATCTGAGAAGGGCGCACTCAACATCGCAGCGGCTTGCCATGCGAGATTGGCAGGATTAAGCAATGTATTTAGCGCATTTGAAGCAGCACCGGAGGAGCCAGTCAGGCTGATACTGGGCAAGCGAGCAGCTTTGGCGGCTGCTGACAGATTAAAAGCCGCAGCCAGCTGCCGTTCCGCCGAGATTACATCGGGCCGACGTTCCAACACCTGTGCCGGCAGGCCTGCTGGCGGTAAAGTAGGCGCATGTGGCAGTGTTTTTTTTATCTTTAATTCCGCCCTAGGGTAACGCCCCAATAATAATTCAAGCGCACGTGCGGTATCGCGCTGCGTTCCTTTAATATAAATCAATTGCTCACGCGCATTGGCTAAATCGGCATTGGCCAGCGCCCGGTCCTGCGCACTCGCCACTCCGTTGTCGAATTTCACATGGACTAGGTCATTAATTTCCTGAAGTGCATCAAGTGATGCTCTAATAATTCGGATTCGCTCATTCACTTCAATCGCACTGAAATAGGCTTTTGCTGTGGTCGCGGCAATCGAATGTTGACTGTAAAGATAGTCCGCTGCGGCCGCTTCAGCACTGGCTTGAGCCGCACGCTGCCCAGCTCCGATTCGCCCCCACACATCAAGCTCCCAATTAACTTCTAGGCTCAGGCCGATGTTATTCGCACCACTACCATTAAGCAGACCACTACCACCTCCGCCCGTAACTAAGCCTGAATTTGGAGCCAAACTTGCTCCAGCCTGAAGTGCCAGTGCGCGCGCCCGCTCGACATTGGCCGCGGCCGCTTGCAGGTTACGGTTATTGAGCTGAGCTTCTTCAACCAGTTGGGTTAAAGTCGGATCATTGAAGCGTTTTAGCCAGTCGACTTCGACCGGCCCCGGATCGGCTGGCATACTCCATTTCTCTAGCGCCCGCGAATGCTCCAGCCCGATGGCGGTACTGACTTCCATCACGGTTTTTTCTTGGCTCGCAATCGATTTACATCCTGCGCTCAGTCCTAGCAGCAGTAAACCAACTGCCCCAAACATAGGCTTTGCAATACTAGATTTCATCAGTTTTAACTTTTAAAATTACCATGTAAAGAATTGGAACGATCAGCAAGGTTAGCAGGGTCGCAAAGCTCAGGCCAAAAACAAGCACCACTGACATCGATTGGAAGAACGCATCAAAGAACAAAGGAAGCACGCCTAAGACGGTAGTAAGTGTACCCATCATAACGGGCCGCATGCGACTCGTCGCCGCATTTACAATCGCACGGAAACGAGGGCAACCGTTGCCAATTTCAAAGTCGATTTGGTCGACTAACACGATGGCATTCTTAATTAGTAGTCCGGAAAGTGACAATATTCCCAATAGCCCCATGAACTCAAGCGGGGTACCAGTTAAGGCCAAGCCCCAAACAACTCCGATCAGTGAAAGTGGAACTGTTAACCAGATAACAATTGCTTGCCGTAACGCACCGAACAGTATCACCACAATCAGAATCATTGTGCCAAAAGCAATTGGCAGTGTAGACATGAGTGCTTGATTGGACTCTTGAGAATCGCCGAGCTCACCATCCCACTCTAGGCTATATCCAGCCGGTAACTCAATCGCTTCGATTGCAGGTCGAAGCCGAGCTAAAAGTTCCGAGCTGAGCGTTCCCGCTCGTGGATCACACTGTGCCGAAAGCGTCCATATACGATCTTCGCGCTTTAAGAGACCGGCACGCCAAATCGTACGAATCCCGTCGGTTACTTGATCGATCGGTACCGTCTGGCCGGTGACAGAACTGGTGACTTGTATGCTTTGAATATGATCCAGTCCGACCCGCTCTAATTCGGGCGCACGCGCAATGATCGGAATCAAGTCGTTGCCTTCACGGTAGCTTCCTACCTGTTTACCGGAAAAATTGGTATTGAGCGCTAACGCCAAATCCTCTCGGGAAACTCCGGCACGCCGCCCTTTGAGCTCCGAATAAATCGGCTCAATCACGCGGACTGAATTACGCCAAGTATCCTTAATTGACAGCGCAGCGCCATCCGCACGCATCAAATCGCAGCTCCTGCGAGCTAAATACCGCAGCACATTGGGGTCGGGTCCCTTAAAGGTCGCCTCAATTTTAGAGCCGCCACCAGGCCCCAGTACATAGCGCCAAACTTTAGCCTGTGCGTTCGGATAGTGCGCGTTTAAATGGCTCTGAATTTCAGGAATTAATTGGTCTAGCAAATGGTAATCCTCTACCCGTAAGAGCAGTTGACCGTAAGAACTGTTCTTAGACTGAGCGTTGTAAACAAGCATATAGCGCAAAGTGCCGCCACCGATCAAAGATTGAACGTCCAGCACGCCTGGCAAGCTTGCAACATACGATTCAATCGTCTGCAGCTCGGCTGCGGTTTGCGAGAAATCAGTTCCCTCAGGCAGCCAGTAATCGACCACGAGCTGAGGGGTGGTCGATGAAGGGAAGAAACCAGATTTCACATAACGAAAGCCCCACATCGATACTGCAAAAAGTAGCACAACCGCCGCCAGAATGGACCAACGTAATTTTAGAGCCTGGGCTACAAAATTGCGGTAAACTCTAATAAATGCCGCCTCAGTCGGCACCGCGGCAGCAGCTGACTCAGGCTGCTTAAAAGACAGAAAGCAAAAGAGCGGCGTCAAGGTCAGCGCAAAAATCCAACTAAATAGCAGGGAAATGAGAATCACCCAAAACAAGTGGCCCGCATATTCTGCGGTTGTTCCTGGCGCAAAACCAATTGGAGCAAACGCAACGCAGCCCACCAATGTCCCTCCCAGCAAAGGCCATTTGGTCTGAGTCACTATCGTTTTGGCCATGGTAAGTTTGCGCTGACCTTGCTGCACACCTACCAGTATACCTTCAGTCACTACAATCGCGTTATCTACCATCATTCCAAGCGCAATAATCAAGGCGCCGAGTGAGATCCGGTGCATCGGAATACCCGATAAATCCATGGTTAGAAGCGTCGCACAGATCGTTAATAGCAAGATTAAGCCGATCACCAGCGCCGGCCTGAGTCCCATAAAAACCAATAGCGTAACGATCACAATTACCAGCGCCGCGATCACGTTTACTACGAAATCATCGACGAATTCTTGCACCACAGTTCCTTGGTGATAAAAGGTATCGAGCTTCATCCCCAAGGGACGCTGCGACGCGTGGGCAGCAATTTTAGCGCTGACCGCTTCCCCCACACGTACCACATTTGAACCCTGCAGATTGGAAATACCGATCGCGATGGCTGGCTGCTGATTAAAGCGAATGATCTGAGAAGCTGGGCTCTGATAGCCGCGCGAAACCTCAGCAATGTCTTTTAAATAAATGATCTGACCGTCAGCCGAATTTGCGACCAGTAAGTTCTGAATGGCTTGCACCGAATCGATCTCGCCCGATGGGCTAATGACGAGTCGTTGCCGGCCAACTTGCACATCACCCGCGGCAACAACTGCATTTTGCTGCGCTAAAATACTATAGATATTTTCGATCGAGACCCCTAAATTCGCTAGGTTTGAGCGAGATACTTCAACAAAAATTTGCTCGGATTGCTCGCCCTTAAAAGCGACTTTAGCCACACCATCGACCCGCAATAGGTCGCTTTGCAGCTCTTTGGCGTAACTTCTAAGTTCAGCCATGCTAAAGCCTTCCCCCGTAAGCAGGTAATAAATCCCGTAAACATCTCCGAAATCGTCGAACACCTGAGGAGTCGTCGCCCCCGGCGGCAAACTGCGCTCGGCATCTCGCATCTTATTGCGCACCTTACTCCAGATCTGCGATAACTCGTTTTTAGTTTTTGAAAACTGGTATTTAATTTCAACTTTAATCTCAGACAGCCCGTCAGAGGAGCTTGAATGGATCACTTCCACTTCTTGCAACTGCTGTAGTGCCTGCTCCAATGGATCAGACACCTCTTGCGCCACCTGAGAGGGAGTCGCCCCCGGATATGCAGTCATAATTTGGGCGACTCGAATTAAAAATTCGGGATCCTCCAAACGCGGCATATTTTGATAGGAGCTCCAGCCCCCGAACAGCGTAATCAGAATAAAGATTACACTTAACAGACGATTCTTAATTGTCAGTTCTGCAAAGTTCATGGCTAAAATATTTAATCAGCAGCCTGCTTATTGTGCCGTCCAAGCGCGAACTTTCATTCCTTCCGCTAGGTAATTGGCGCCTGCACCGACGATCATATCGCCGGCATTCAAGCCCGCCTTAATTTGTAATTTTTCGCCGACACCAGCCCCCACTTCCACGATGCGCTTGGAAACCGTCATACTTGATTCATTCAGCAACCAAATGTAATTTGAATCTGCGTCAGACAAAACGGCTGCCAGCGGCACTGCGATGAAGGCAGCATCTGCGGAGTGGCTAGAGCTGCTCACCGTTAAACTGGCAGTCATTCCGGGCAAAATGATCACCTGCTCAGTCCGTTCAAAACGGAATGCGACACGAAATGTTTGTGAACTGGTATCAGCAGCCAATGTAGCCTCGTAAAGTACCGCGGGTAATTTCACTTCTGGCAGTGACGCTAAGGTCACCTGTGCGGTCAGATCTTTTCGCTGATTAAAACGAGCGACTAAGCGAGCTGGCACATTCACGACGGCGAGCATGCTACCGTTTCCAATAATTGTCACAATCGGGCTCCCCGCTTGGACGTTTTGCAATTCCTCCACAGTCAACTCAGACACAACACCCTCTATCGGGGAACGTAGCACAGTATCTTCCAACGCTTTAGTTGCAGTCTCCAAATCTGCTTGACTCATTTCATATTGCGACAGCCGTTGTTCGACGGTACTTTGAGCAATCGCATCCTGTTGGGCTAAGCGCAGCGCGCGTTGATAGGCTTCCTTTGCATTATTGTGCTGTGACTGTGCCGACTTTAAGCGGCTGATAAAATCACGCGAATCCAATTCAGCTAATACTGCTCCTTTGTTAATTTTTAAACTTTCATGAATCGGGAGCTGCTTGATCAGCCCTGCCACTTGAAACGATAGCACACGAATCGTCTCGGCTTCAATTACGGCTGGATAGGTTCTAGACTCGCTTGAGCCGGCCAATTCCACTGTAATCAATTTGACAGGCCGTACCGCCGCCGGTGCGATCGGCGGCGGTTCGCGCTCGCTACAGCCGCAGACAACAAGGCTCAGTAAGACTACAAAAGTACTGCAACTTAGATATGCTAGCTGCTGCAAGCGAGTTGTATACAAATTATAAAATTTAATTGAGGCAAAGAAGTTCATAACTGCTGATGTGAATTTAAAAGTATATTGAAGCAATCATTGAGCATAAAATCAGCGCTGCCCCCCAGTAAGTTGCAGCCCAAATACTGACAGCTGTCAAGTCGCTGCCTGAAGAGCGTTAGTCAAAACTAAATTCGCTTTGATCCGAGCTCGGCTCAGGCTTGCGTTTTGAGCGTGCTTTTTCGCTACGCTTACGACTACCGTGCCGCTGCAAGACGACTTGCGAGTGCTGCCAATAATCAGCACGCTGGCGCAGCTGAGTGAAGCGATCACGCACGAATCGCACCGCCGTTTGATGGTCCACGATTGGATTGGGATAAGTCACACCTAACTGAAATGAACTCTCATATTGCATAAGTTCCGGCATTTTCCATGGCTGATGAATATCAAGTGGCCCCAATTCGGCCAATTCCGGCACCCAGCGGCGTATAAAATGCCCCTGCGGGTCATGATCCTGCCCCTGTTTGACTGGATTGTATATGCGTAACGAATTGATGCCGGTCAGACCACTTTGCATTTGAATTTGTGAGTAATGAATCCCGGGCTCGTAATCAATAAATTGGCAGGCCAACCAATCTCTAAAAACACGCCAGTCCAACCACAGATGATAAGCAGCAAAGGACACCAACATTGCTCGCATACGAAAGTTGATCCACCCACGCGCGCGCAGCGCCCGCATGCAGGCGTCCACAAAAGGGTAACCGGTGCGACCGGCTTTCCAGGCTTCAAATCGATCTAAATCTGGCGGATCTCCTCGCAAATCATCGCAGGCGGCATTAAATGCGCGAAATTCAATCGCGGGCTCGCTTTCGAGTTTTTGTATAAAATGGCAATGCCAATGGCAGCGCGAGAGGAAGGCACGTGCAGCCATTTTGGGCAAGCGGCCTTGCCCCGCAGCAGTTTGGACCGCTTGTACCACGGTTCGCATCGAGATGCAGCCCCAGGCGAGATATGGGCTTAACCGTGAGCAACTTTCGAAGGCTGTATTGGGGCTACTCATTTCACGTTGATAGCGGTGACCACGGCTGTGAATAAAACTTTCCAGCGTCATCAAGGCTTGCGATTCGCCGCCGATTAAATCGACGGCACGGGCGGCATCAGTGCGGATACCAAGTTCGCTCACTGTTGGTATCGCTGCAGTTGGGCGCACAACATTCGGCCCACTCAAAGCGCTGGGCACTGGCGTCAGCGACTCATTCATGCGCTGTTGCCAGATGCGCGACCAACCATCACGATCAGCCAAGCGCCGCACCACCCCATTTTGCGGAATTTCATGCCAGCCCACTCCGGCTAGCTCAGCCCATTTTGCCAGATCCAGATCACGCTGATAAGTCACCGCGTTGCCTGTTTCTTCGTGCGACCAAATGTTAGACAAATAATGGACGCGCTGCAAACGGTCAAAAACAGCCACGGCACTGCCCTGCTCAATTAATAAATCTACGCCCAATTGGCGCAGCCCCGATTGCAGATCGCTCAAGGCCTGAGCAATGAACTGCCAATGCTGACCATCAAAATCAGCGCCGTGAATCACTGCAGGCTCTATAATATACAGCGGCAATATCGGCCCCCGCTCTGCCGCCGCAAAAAGCGCGGCGTGATCCAACAGGCGTAAATCACGTTTAAACCAAACACACTGTAACTGAGCAGCCATAGCAATTAACGCTGACGACGACAGCGCTCCGAACAATACAGAACCTCATCCCAGCAGCGCGCCCATTTTTTGCGCCAAACAAACGGCCGTGCACAACTCACGCACACTTTTTGAGGCAAATTCTGCTTGGCCACCACCTTACCATTAATATTCATAACTATAGATCAAAGAAACCCGAATTTCCTTTCAAAATTTTATGTTAATTGCTGCGGGCCCGACTATCCTCGACGAGCAAAAGGCGCCGCAGCAATTCTGTTACCAGCAGCCGAGCGCGAATCGCCATGTTTCAATACCCCTTTAAATCCAGCTCATCACTGTTAGCCATAGCAACGCGTTGGCCCATCTTCTTTTGAATTACATTAAAGTGGTGTTCTTCCTCTGGCGTAATCAACGAAATCGCTTCGCCAATCGCGTCAGCCCGCCCAGTACGACCAATCCGATGAATGTAGTCTTTAGGCGAACGCGGTAGCTCATAATTAATCACATGTGCTAGGCAATCGACATCGATTCCGCGCGCTAATAAATCGGTGGCGACCAACACCGGCACACGTCGTGTTTTAAACTGCCGCAAGGCGTCCTGACGAGCCTGCTGACCCATTTTAGAATGAATCGCACAGGCATTAATCTTATTTTTTCGCAGTTTGAGCACTAAATTGTCTGCTTTTTGGCGGGTAGATACAAACACCAACACCTGCTGGAGCTGCTGTGATTTGATCAAGTAGCGCAATAAAAGTCCTTTGCGCGGCTCACTGACAAAATACCCGTGCTGATGAATCTGCTCGAGCGATTCGCCAATTTCATCTAGCTGTAAGAGCTGCGGATTTTTTAGCACCAACCGCTGCATCTCAGAAAGCGCTTCATTCAGAGTGGCCGAGAACAACAAATTTTGGCGCTCTACCGGGAGCAAGCGCAGCAACTGATCCACTTCCTGCTGAAAACCGAGGTTTAATATTTTATCAGCTTCATCCAAGACTAGCGTACGAATTAAAGAAAGTCGCACCGCATTCTTGCTCAGCAAATCAAGCAAGCGCCCTGGCGTGGCCACTAAGACATCCACACGCCGCAAAGCTTGCATCTGCTTATTAATTGAAACCCCACCGTAAACCGCTACGCAATTAACCTGTGATGGAAGACTCGGCATGAATTGCTGAAATACTTGCGCCACCTGCTGTGCCAGCTCACGCGTCGGCACTAAGACTAAAACCGACGGATCGCGCTGGGATGAAACTAGCATAGCTGCTAATTGCTGCAAGATCGGCAAGGCAAATGCGGCCGTTTTGCCAGAGCCAGTTTTAGCGATCCCCAGCACATCCTCGCCTTGCAAGATGAAAGGAATCGCCGCACGCTGGATCGGCGTGGGTGCCTCATAGTTGGACTGCGCAAGGGTTTGAGCAAAAAAAGGAGCAAGTCCGAGTTGGGAGAATGGCATAAAAATTAAATGCTAAATGTGTAATAACTGGCAAGGAGCACAGTAGTTTAAAATAAAGAATCCACAGCAGAACTGAGCCCTACGGCAATGTCGAATATTTCGGGAGTGTCCTGAATTTTTGCCACTGAGTTTCAGCTGATGATGCTACATTGATTGTTGTTAGCAATAATGTCTAACTTTAGCCTCTAAATATGTGTTTATTCTTAATTTAAAGGGCTTTAGGCTGGCTTAGCAGGGTCGGAATCCGATGGTACAACTAATTGTCTGTAAATTGAATCGAGCTTAGCCGAGACGCACTGTATTAGGAGTTGAAGGATTAAGGGATTGATGCATCCAAAGCTCCGTCAGAGCGACGAATCTCATCGGCCTTTTATGTTATAAACAAGATTATACTCGAAGCGGTGACTCAAAGTCTCCTTCGCTGAGATGTTATTTGCAAGGCGTCTCCACTAGGCGCGGGGATGTCCCACGAGTTGTTAAAACTCCAAGGTGATTTCAATTCGTGTTTTTAGTTTAGTGTTTTCGTTCGATGATGAAGTCAATGCTGATGACAGCGAAGCGTTCAGAGTATTAAGCTGCTTCACGTTTCAGATTTGGGCTTACTTTGAGTTCTAATGCTTCGATGAGTTGTGGCAGTTTCTTGTGGCCTTTGATCCGGTGAAAGCCTTGCGATGCGAGTATGAACCCACTCGCCAG
>Ga0115008_10003321_pt1 | contig 13309 bp, 13 predicted proteins | sample FraStrMetagenome_FD_87164 | JGI IMG/M metagenome (GOLD analysis project Ga0115008, IMG submission 87164) | Marine eukaryotic phytoplankton communities from Arctic Ocean - Fram Strait ARC3M Metagenome | ecosystem: Environmental > Aquatic > Marine > Oceanic | place: Fram Strait | collected...
AACTACTAATCGTTTTGGAGACTATTCGCATCTTACAATGGATCCAAACAATTTTACTTTTTGGCATACAGCAGAGTATTTTACACAAGACAACTTTTGGACAACTAGAATTGCATCTTTTAGGTTATCTCCAGGGTTTGATAATGATATTGGTATTGTAAATATTGTTACTCCAGAAGATGGAATTCTTTCTAATAGTGAAGCTGTTGAGGTTACAGTTAGAAATTATGGGCAATTACAGCAAAGTAATTTTAATGTTGAATTAAGATTGGACGGAGCATTAGTTGCTACGCAATTATTTCCTGGTACTATTGATGCAGAATCTGATGCGTCATTTGTGTTTACTCAAACAGTAGATTTATCTAATGCTGGACAAACATATGAGTTGTCTGCTAAAACGACTTTAGCATCTGATGAATTTACTATTAATGATGAATATGTGAAGGATGTTAAACATTTATTAGCTAATGATATTGGAGTTACTAGTATAGATTCACCTACAACTGGTGAAGGCTTGGGTAATGAAATGGTAAGTATTATTATTGAGAATTTTGGTGCTAATCCTCAATCTAATTTTGATCTGAGTTATTCTTTTGAAGGAGGTACTCCAGTTGTTGAAACTATTACAAACACCATAAACTCTTTAGAATCGTTTACTTATAATTTTACTGAAACAGTAGATGCTTCGCAATTGGGAGATTATACGATTGTTGCTACAACTTTATTAAATAACGATCAAGAGGTCTCAAATAATGAAGTAACAAAACAATTTACTCACGAGCAATGTGATCCAGAGTCTAGTTGTGCAGATGGAGACGGTTTTATTAAATTTGAAATGGGAACAATTAGCAATGAAGATACAAATTGTACACCTACTGGTTATGTAGATTTCACAAATTTAAGTACAAATTTAAATGCAGATGTACCTATCGATGTTACTGTAGCTTCTGGATTTGCAAATCAATTGTTTTCTGTATTTATAGACTTTAATGATAATTTCGTTTTTGAAATAGATGAATTGGTAATTACTGATCAAGCAATTCCTACTAGCAATACAGATGTAACAGTTCAATTTACTTTGCCAGACGAAGCTGCTATTGCAGGAACACATTTATTAAGAGCAAGAGCTGGTTGGGCGCAATCTGAGCCAACAACTGCAGATGGTTGTGTTGATTTTACTTATGGAGAAACAGAAGATTACACCGTAAATGTGATGACAACACTGTCAATACAAGATGAAGATTTTAATACATCTAATTTGTCGATTTATCCTATTTCAGAAGGAACTTATGAAGTTAATTTAGCAGGTAACGCCAATTTTGGAGATTTAGATGTTGAGGTTTATAATACGTTAGGACAGGTTGTTTTAAGTCGTAATATGAACCAGAGCGGAAACAGTTATAAAACAACATTAGATTTTACGAATAAAGCTGATGGTTTTTATTTAGTAAAAGTCTTTAATGGAACATTAAGCACTGTTAAGAAGATAGTTGTAAAGTAATATCTAAAAAAAAGGTTATAAAAAAAGCGACTCAATTGAGTCGCTTTTTTTGTCAAACAATTGGTTATTGTTTAATTAGTTTTTTCGTAATACTTCCGTTATCAGAAGTAAGTCTAAGAATATAGAGGCCATTAGATAAACCAGAAATATTTAATCGCTTTTGATTTGCTGTGATATTTTGAACTTTTACTTTCTTACCTAATATGTCATAAACTTCTACAGCTAATTCTTGGTTAGAAATAATAGTTACTTCATCTCCATTTACTGGGTTAGGGAACATTTTAACTTGAGTGATTTCGAAATCTGAAACAGATAGATTTTCCCATCTGTCTTGAGCATCTGGTCCTCCCCAAATTACTGTAGCTAAGTAAGGATTATCTATAAAAGGATTTCTGTTTCCTTGAGCAAGACTACCATTAGTTAAATCTCCATGCCAGTCATTACGAGCAATTTCAATATCAGATACTGGATCTTCTGCATTCCATTCTAAAAATAAGTCAATCATATCATCTGGTGTTGATGCTCCACTACCAATACCAACAACTGAAGGAAGACATTGATCACCATAGCGTATGTACATGTACATGATTATACGTGCACAATCTCCTTTCCATTCGTCTCCAGGGTACCAACCACCATTTGCATCACCAGATTCTCCGTTAGGATATTGACCTGTACTTTTCTCTGCATATCTTTGGTTACCTCTAGCACCATTTCTTTGCACATCACTTGGTCTTAACATAAGTGCATCAGTTCCCGGACCTGGTGTTGTGGTTACAAGACTTGGGTTTGCTAATGATCTTGGGTAAATGTGTTCTCTATTCCACTCTCCTACATCACCACCATTATCAAATTTACCTCTTGAACGGTCTGTAGTTACATTACCATCGCCATCATTATATCCATAAACTAAAAGCACGTTATCCGTATTATCAGGATCTTCGTCTGTAATTCTTGACGCTACCCATACTTGATTATAGGTTAAAAAGTTCATATGATTGTCCTCTGTTAAATCTACTAATTCAGTTTTTAGTGCTAGACCAGTAGTTGTTAATTGAGTTCCGTAATACGCTTGTAATTCTGTTGGAGGTGTTAATTGTGCAAATGCAAACGATGTTACAAAAGCAAATAATAAAGTGTAAAATTGTTTCATACAATGTGGGTTATTTTGTTTTAATGTTTTTCTTTTCCAATAAAGCCATGTAAAATCCATCATATCCAGATAGATGAGATAAAATACTTTTATCTTTTACAAAGATAAAATCTTTTCCTAAATCTGATGTTAAAAATTTGTCAACTTGTTCTTTGTTTTCAGAAGGAAGAACCGAACAGGTAGCATACACCATCATTCCACCAGCTTTTACAATTCTAGAATATTGTTGTAATATCTCTTGTTGTGTAGTTTTTATGTTTTCAATAAATTCTGGCTGTAATTTCCATTTAGCATCAGGATTTCTTCTCAATACACCTAATCCAGAACAAGGCGCATCAATTAAAACGCGATCAGCCTTATCGTATAGTTTTTTGACAACTTTAGTAGATTCTATTGGACGTGTTTCAATATTCCAGGCACCATCACGTTTTGCTCTTCGTTTAAGCTCATTTAATTTGTGAGCATAAATGTCTAAAGCAATGATTTGACCTTTGTTTTCCATTAATGAAGCTAGGTGAAGTGCTTTTCCGCCAGCACCTGCACAGGTGTCAACGACTCTCATTCCTGGTTTTACATCCAAGAATTCTGCAACTAATTGTGATGAGGCGTCTTGTACTTCAAAGTATCCTTTTTTGAAAGATTCGGTTTGAAATACATTTGCTCTTTCTTGAAGTTTAAGAGCACTTGCATATCCTTTGATGCTTTCGGTTTCTATACCATCATCAAATAATAGCGCTTGTAATTTCTCTTTAGTGGTATTAAGTGTGTTGACTCTTAAAACCACATCTGCTTGCTCATTTAAAGCAGCTATTTCTTTAGTCCAAACAGATTCTCCTAATTCTTTTACTCCTAATTCATCTAACCAATCTGGAATAGATTCTTTAAATTTTCTAGTATTAGATAATTCATCAAAACGACCTTTTATTTTTCTAGTAGGTGTGTTTTCAAAATAACTCCAATCTGGTAATTTGACACCTCTTAGGGTTGCCCATACTGCAAAAATACGCCAAATATCATCTCTGCTATATGGTGCTTTGACTTCTGCGATTTCTGTATAAAGACGTTTCCATCTTACAATATCGTAAACGGTTTCTGCAACAAAGCCACGATCGCGACTTCCCCAGCGTTTATCGCGTTTTAGGAGTTGCTGTATGACTTTATCTGCATATTTGTCTTCATTAAGGATTAAGGTTAATCCGTCGATGACTGCAAAGCAAAGGTTTCTATGTAATCGCATGTTAAAAAATTAAGCATGCAAAGGTACATTAAATGTTTAGATTTAGAGCGGTTTATGATAAAGTGTTATCTTTTAAAAAAATAAAATTTAGCACAAGTTTTTCTTCGGAATTGCATCTAAAAATAATTAACCAGTCTACAACTGATCATATTTGATAGAAACTGAATTTATAGACCAATTAAAACGCAAAAGCACTATTGCTTATAGCAAGCTTGTGGATGATTTTCAGCAGAAAGTGTTTAGCACATGTATTTCTTTTGTGCCAAATAAAGAGGATGCTGAGGATATTGCTCAAGAGGTTTTTGTAGAAGTTTTTAATTTTATAAATAAATTCAAAGGCGATTCTAAATTATCAACTTGGGTTTAATGCTGAACAATTAGAACAGTTTAAAGTTCGTAGTGAGGGGCATCATAAAACTATGAAGCGATTGTCTGGCGATATTAAGGAATTAAAAGATAATTTATTTAGTCTGTTGTCTGATGATTCAATATCTGAATCAACTGTTGATCCCATTTCAGTTTTAATTTGTGAAAAAGGCAAAGAAAAAGAAAAGGAAGTTTTTTATCATTTTAAAATGATTCAAGATATTGATAATGATAAACAAAAGGAAAAATTTAAGGCCATACTAATGGGTGCTTTGCGCCAAGGAGATTTAGATAATAGACCTCCTCCTCCAAGACCGGAATAAAGCAAAAAAAAAAGACCTTCAAAAAGTGAAGGTCTTTTTTTTTTGCTTTATTTAACACTAGGGTGCTCAAGTTATTTTTGAATAACACATCTTAATATAAGTAACTAATACCTATAAAAATGAATACCATTAAACTTACCACAATGATTTGTTCTTTGTTTCTAACATTCAATCCTTTTGCTCAAGGCCCTCCTGGTGGTCAAGGAGGAAGAGGAGGTGGACAAGATAGATATCAAAAAGAAAAACCTAATGCTTCAAAAATAATGGAGTTACTAGATTCAAATGGTGATAGTAAAATTGATAAGGATGAAGTATCACAAGATAGACGAGGGAAAAACTCTGAAGATTTTTATGAGATTGACGCCAATTCAGATGGATTTATTGATTTAGAGGACCTTGAAGCGTCTTTAAATAATAGAAAACCCAAGGAAATTTCCGTAGAAAAAATATTAAAAGAACTTGACGACAATGAGGATGGAACTCTAAATCAATTAGAGATTGCTGCAAAAAAAAAATCGTCAGCTCCTAAAAGATTTTGAAAATATTGATAAGAATAAGAATAATGAACTTGATTTAGAGGAGTTAAAGGCTTTTTACTCAAAAAAGAACAAGAAGAAAAATAACAGAAGAGGTTAAACATATTGAAAGTATGAAAAATTTAAAAATAATGTTTAGTGTTATGGTTTTATTGGTGGCACTGAGCTGTAACGATCATAAATCGAAAACTAAACAAAATCATGGAGAGCATTCTCATGACGAGCAAAGTTCACATAGTCATAATGACTATTTTGGAGCTTACGCTTTAAGTGATGATAGTTATAAAACGAAAACTACAGTAACCATAAATGGTGATAGTAGAATGATGATTACTAATGCAATGCCTAATCATAAAACTGGCTCATTTCCGAATAAAGGAAATCCCAATACAATTTCTGCTCAAAATAGAACCTACACGTTTCCCTTAATACCAAAATATACAGGAAATGCACAATGGGTTAGAGAACCAGGAGTGGCATTAAACGGTGTCAAATTTGAGCCAAGAACTGCTGAGGTTGTTACATGTGACACGGGAGAAAATTATAGAGTTGAGGCATTACAAGATGTCATAGATTTAGGATTAGATTTTAATCATGCACATGTGCAGCCAACAGGAGCTTATCATTATCATGGTACACCAACATCGGTAGTAGAAAAATTTGATACTGTAGAAGATTTGGTACATATAGGATTTGCACACGATGGTTTTCCAATGTATTACTCTAAAAGTAATAGTTATAAACCAAGTTTTAAGGCAATAGATGGCAATCGAGAGGGTGAAGATTGTACTTATGAAAATCCACACCAATCTAGAGATATTTCTATTGAAGGTCATCATGACGGTGCGTTTACTTCAGATTTTGAATACGTTGAAGGTTCGGGAGATTTAGATGAATGCAATGGGGTCACAATTGAAGGAAAATACATGTATTTAGTCACCAATGAATTTCCTTATGTAAGTCGCTGTTTAATGGGAGAAATCGTTTCCGAAGAAAAACAACACACAGGAATGCAAGCAGAAGGAGGACCACAAAATGGAAATCGACCAGGTCAAAGACCAAGTGCTCAAGAAATCTTAAAACAAATGGATATCAATACCGATGGTAAATTATCTATGTCAGAAGTTAAAGGACCTATAAAATACGATTTTTCTAAAATAGATGCTAATAATGATGTGTATATTTCTTTGGAAGAATTAGAAAAAGGAGCAAAAAAGAATAGACAAGGGTCAATAAAACAAAATAATTAAAATAAATCACAAGTTTATTTTGTGTAGTGCATCTAAATTATCAAACAAACAAAAACTTTATACAATGAAAAATTTATTTAAACTTCTATTTATAGTAACAGCTGTTTTTGCAGTGAACATCCCGTGCTCTTCAGACGACAATGCTTCATCTATTGATATGAGTGTTGACGACGACGTAGTTTTAGAATTACATGATGCATTCGCTGCCTTTAATGTGTATGCGGTTACTGCTATTTTATCTGGTGATGGTACTCAAGTCTATATAGAAACGACAGGTTTTCCAAATCATAGTTCAATTTATTGGCAAACAGATAATCCCCTTTATCTTGATGAAACAGCTGCAGATGTTGTAAAAACAACTCAAAACACTTTTATTGGTGGAGGTCAAGTTGAGGCTTCTAGTTTTACAGTAGATGCTACACCAGATTTAACAGGTGGGACTGTTACTACGCAATTAGGTACTATCGGTATAGCGGTTAGTGGATCTGCTATTTTCAATGACCAAGAAGGAATGGGAGATTTAGATGGTGCTGCGGGAAGTTTAGATTGGGCTGGAGCTCATAAAGGACCAGGTGTGTATCATTATCACTTAGAACCTACGCCAATTACTAGCGATGATGACAGTTTAGTAGGTATATTACTTGATGGTGTATTCATCTATGGAAGACAGTGTAGTTCAACAGGAACAAATCCTACAGATTTAGATGCTTGAGGTGGTCACACGTATACAACACAGTATACAGATGGTTCGGAAGAGTATCATTACCATATTATTAATGAAGTATATCCTGCAGGTAATTACTCTTATGAACCTACTTATGTTCTTTTTGCTGGACCATTTCAAGGATACTAACCTATAGAAAGTATGAAACCATTTCTTTTTTTAATTCTTATTGTCTTCTTTATAACAGGTTGTAAAGAAACGACATCTAACAAAGCAACTAGTATTGTAGTTACTGAGGATAAGCCTATTGTTATAGATACTATTGAAGCATTAAAAAAAGAATTGGTTCTTAATGAGACTAAAGGAAAATGGTATTATAGAGATAAACCTTTTAATGGCTATTCTTTAAAGTATTATCCAAATGGAGTTTTAGAAGAAAAATGGGGTTTTTATAATGGCAAACGAGAAGGTATTGCTAAACGTTGGACTAAAAATAAAAAACTACAATTAGTATCTTATTATAAAAATAACCGTTTAAATGGTGTCTATGAAACATGGTGGGAAGATGGTCTTTTATCAGGTGAATCTTATTATGAGAACGGTATTAAGTAAGGTGTTAAGAAAAAATGGTTTTCAAATGGACAATTGAATAAATCAAGAAACTTTGTTGATGGAAAAGAACATTATTTTCAAAAAGCTTGGTTAGCTAACGGTAAATTAAATGTTAATTATGAAGCCAAAAACGGATGTATTTTTGGTATGAGAAGAGCAAATTCATGTTATAGATTAGAAGATGAAGTTATTATTAGGAAAAAAAAATTATAGAGTTGTAGTACTTCTTTTATTTGCCCTTACAGCAGCTTGTAATGAACAAACCAAAAAAGAAAACATTAAAGTTGTTGAAACTAGTAGAGTAGATTACTTACCCTTTTATAAAGACGAATCTTTTACTCCATATTGGTTGGCTCCTGGTTCTCAAGAAGAAAATAGTTTTCATAAAATACCTGATTTTAAATTATTAAATCAACTAGATGATACTATTTCGCAGAGTACTTTTGAAAATAAAATATATATAACAGATTTCTTTTTCACGACCTGCACTGGTATTTGTCCAAAAATGACTGGTAATATGGCGAAAATTCAAGAAGAATTTAAGGACGATAATGATATCTTATTATTGTCGCATTCTGTAATACCAAATATAGATTAAGTTTCTGTGCTAAATGCATATGCTAATACTAATAATGTCATTGATGATAAATGGCATGTAGTTACCGGAGATAGAACTGAAATTTATACCCTTGGAAGAGATCATTATTTTGTTGAAAGTGATTTGGGAGAAATAAAAAGTATTGATGACTTTCTGCATACCGAAAATTTTTTACTCATAGATAAGAATAAACATATTAGAGGTATTTATAATGGCTTAAACAGAGCTTCTATTGCACAATTAATCATAGATGTTAGGGCTCTTAAAAAAGAATAAGATTTAGGAGAGGAGAAAACAGAAGAAGATTTTTTATACACAGATAATTTTGTTCTTATCGATTAAAATAGACTAATAAGAGGAATTTATAACGGATTAAATAAAACTACTATGCAAAAATTAGTAGCAGATGTAAAGACTTTGAAAAAGAAGGTTGATTGATAGTGAATGTTGATTTTTTTGAGAAGCTTCGTGGTTATGTCACGGAGCTTTTTTACATTTATAAAAAAATCATGAAGCAATTTTTAGTATCATTTTGTGCTGTATTAACTCTGTTTTCTTGTAAAAAGGATGAAAAGACAGATGAAAGTGTTTTTGTTTCTCAAGAATTTGTAGGAGTTGATATTGATATTATTCTCCAGGATTCTACTTTGAGCATTAGAGCCATAGATTTTAATGATGACTATCTTTTTTATGGAAGTTCTAACCATATTGGTAAACGTGCATTAAACAAGGAAATAAAGTTTGACCTCAATAAACTCAAGTTGAGCACTGGGAAAAATCATTTTAAGCATGTATTAAATTATGAAGATAAGCCATTAGCATTTAGAGCAATTCAAAATGTAAATGGGAATTTATTAGCAATATCCATTAGTTCTCCAACACGATTGTATAAGCTTAATCGAAAGAGTGAAAGTCCAATATTAGTTTATGAAGAAGACCATGAGAAAGCGTTCTACGATTCCATGGAATTTTGGAATGACCAAGAAGGCATAGCCATAGGAGATCCATCAGACGATTGTATGAGTGTCATCATTACTCGTGATGGAGGAAACTCATGGACAAAATTATCATGCAATGATTTACCAGAAGCAAAAGAAGGCGAAGCAGCTTTTGCAGCAAGTGATACTAATATTTCTATTGTTGGAGATCATACGTGGGTTGCAACAGGAGGAAAGGCAAGTAGAGTCATGTATTCACCAAATAAAGGGAAAACCTGGGAAGTAATTGAAACACCAATCGTTCAAGGTTTGGAAACTACAGGAATGTATTCTATAGATTTTTATGACGAAAAAAATGGTTTCGCTTTTGGAGGTGATTATACAAAGCCAGCAGACAGCTCAGCAAATAAAATAAGAACACAAGATGGCGGTAAAACATGGCAACTCGTTGCGCAAAATCAATCTCCAGGTTATAGAAGTTGTGTGCAATATGTGCCAAACTCAAATGCTAAAAAACTCGTAGCTGTTGGTTTTAATGGCATTGATTATTCTAACGATTCTGGAAACTCATGGACACATTTAAGTGATGAAGGTTTTTACACGATTCGATTTTTAAATGATAATGTGGCTTATGCTGCGGGTAATAAGCGTATTGCTAAGTTGAAGTTTAGAGAGTAATTTATTTATTCTTTTCGATTGCCTTTACGTTTTCTAATCTCGTTAAACATACGTTTGTTGAATTCATCTTCTGAGATTTTGAGTAGAATCACTTTTTTTGCAGGAATCACTTTCATTAAATCGGTAGCAAATTGTTTTCTTAATTCCAGTTTTTTCTGTTCTAAAACTAGCATTTTGTCAATCATGGATTTAGCATCTGCATCTGTCATAGATTTTAAATCTGCGCCTTTTCGATTTTGACGTGATTGTTGTCGCAAAGCATCATTATTGGCTTCATGTGCATTATAGAGAGGCCAAAACTTTTGCGCTTCAGTTTCGGTTAGCTCTAACTTTTCAGTAATGAAAGCTATTTTTAAAGCTTTTATGCGTTCTCTTTTGTCTTTTTCTTGGGAAAAAGCACTCATTGTAATAACAATGAATAAAAGAGTTGTGACGATGTTTTTCATGTGTTTTTATTTATTATTTTTCAATGGTCACATGTTGTTTGCTATTAATCATTCCCTTGGGTGATAAAGTTTTGAACATGCTCATTTCATGATAATTATTGTGTTATTAAATCTTCAAGGTCAGATTGCTCTAAAAGGTAATCTTCTAGAGATTCTTCTGAAATTTCAGTATCTGTAAAATTGTTAGTATTAAGTTCGGCTTCTGTTAAAAGCGCAGCTAATTCATAGCTTGTGTAATCTTCTTGCTCTAAATAGTTTTCAATAGAAGCAGTTTCTAGTGAATCAAAGGTTAATTCTTCAGAACCATTATAAAACAAATTAAACATTAAAGCTAAACATGCTGCTATGGCTGCAGCCGAGTAGATTGTTTTTTTCCAATTAAATAAGAATATAACTTTTACCTTCTTATTATCTTCTAATTTTTTAGCGATGTTATTCTCTATAGTTTCAAAATATGAGTCTGGAACATCAAAACCAGAGGTCTTCACTTTGTTTTTTAAATGCACCTCACCACGTATTTGCCCTTCAACTTGTGAAAAGTAATCTTTAGGTACTTTAAATCTTGAAGTTTTAATGGTATCTAATTTTTTCTGTTTCATAACTTTAAGACTAAAAAGTCTGCATTTGGTTTAATCTTGGGTTAAAAATGCTTCTATTTTTTTTACTGCAATATGATAGGATGCTTTTAGTGCGCCTTCACTAGTTTCTAAAATATCTGACAGATTTTTATATGTAATATCTTGAAAATATGTCATATTGAATACAAGTTGTTGTTTTTCTGGCAGTGTTACTATGGCTTGTTGTAATTTTAATTGAATCTCATTACCTTCAAAATATACATCTGCTTTTAAATTATTGACTAAAAAGTCTTGAGTTTCTTCGTTGTTGAGATGTATATGTTTCGCATTTTTCTTAATTAGAGTTAGTGATTCATTGGTCGCGATACGATACATCCATGAAAATAGTTTACTATAACCTTTAAAGTTGTCTAGGTTTTTATACACCTTAATAAACGTGTTTTGTAATACGTCATCGGCATCGTCATGAGACTTAACTATATGTCTAATGTGCCAATATAAGCGCTCCTTGTAAAGTGATAAGAGTTCTCTGTATGCTACTTCTTTTGTAGCTGGATCTGTAAGGCGTTGTATAAAAAGGTGTTCGTTATCCAAAAAAAAGCGTTTTTACCTTAGACTCAACAATTTACTTAAAGTTTAATCAAAAATAATATTTTTACTAAATATTTGACAGTCAAATGATTGTATTAAAAATTATCGATTAAGTGTTTATTTATATCGACGAAATACATCTTTTCCTTGGTTTGTATGATTATTATATTTATGTTTGTCTCAGCCTTACCTACTTAATTATTACCATTGTCCCCAAATTATGGTAATAAAATTGAAAAGGATGCCACCTGACGGAATGCATCCTTTTCTTTTTTTAATAAGTAATACGTTTTCTTCGGAAATTTTATAATTCAACTAAACTCAGCAGCCTAAATTATATATTCGTTGTTTTACTCGAAGCTTTGCATACCTACAAGTTTTTTATAGACCCCATTTTTAGCGATGAGCTCATCATGAGTACCTTGCTCAGCAATTTCGCCTTTATTCATCACGATAATTTCATCTGCATTTTGAATAGTAGATAAACGATGCGCAATAATAATTGAAGTTCTGTTTTTCATCATTTTCTCTAAAGCGTCTTGAACTAGTCGTTCACTCTCTGTATCTAAGGCTGAGGTGGCTTCATCTAGAATCATTATTGGTGGATTCTTCAAGACAGCTCGTGCAATGCTTAAACGTTGTTTTTGACCGCCAGACAATTTTCCGCCAGCATCTCCAATGTTGGTTTCAATACCTTTTGGCAAGCCTTTGACAAACTCCCAAGCATTAGCTATTTTTAAGGCTTCAATAACTTCTTCATCTGTAGCATTTTCTTTTCCTAAAAGGATATTGTTTTTTACAGTATCATTAAATAGGATAGAATCTTGTGTTACCAATCCCATTAAGCTACGTAGAGAGTGTTTTGTTATGTTTCTTATATCTTGACCATCAATAGAAATATGACCGTCATTAACATCATAAAAACGAGTCACGAGATTTGCAATGGTAGATTTTCCACTTCCAGATTGTCCAACAAGAGCAACACTTTTTCCTTTCGGGACTTTTATAGAAAAGTTTTTAAGTACTAAATCATCTTCATACTTGAATGAGATGTTATTGATGCCAATTTCCGAAGTAAAATCAGGTTTAGTTATGGCATTAGGCTTATCCTTTAAGGGTGATATTGTATTTAATATTTCTAATACACGCTCTGCAGCTGCATTACCCTTTTTAATACTATAGCTTGCTTTACTAATTGCTTTTGCGGGAGTTAATATATTATAAGCTAGACCCATAAACGTTAAGAATTGTTCGCCTCCAAGGCTTTCTTCAACTAATACCATTCTACCACCAAACCATAATAAAACACCTATCACGCCGATACCCAAAAATTCACTTGTTGGTTTTGCTAGATTTGTCCTGTTAAGAAGTGCATTTGAATAATGAAAGAAGCGGTTAGTTGAGTCTTGAAATTTGTTATTAAAAACGGTTTCCATATTAAACCCTTTAATAACTTTTAATCCTCCTAACGATTCCTCTAATAATGATAAAAAATACCCTTGCTCTTTTTGAACCTTATCAGATTTTTTCTTTAAACTTTTACCTATAAGCGAAATAATTATACCAGAAACAGGAATGAAAATAAACACAAAAAGTGTAAGTTTTATGCTAATTGTAAGCATGAATACGATTGTAAAAATAATAGTTAGAGGCTCTCTGAAAAAAAGTTCTAATATAGATAGAAATGAGTGTTGTATTTCTAATACATCCGTTCCTAGTCTTGCCATAATATCACCCTTTCGTTTTTCTGAAAAATAAGAAAGTGGTAGTTCTATTGTTTTGTCATATAACTCGTTTCGAATGTCTTTTAACGTACCATTTCTCAAAAATGTAATAAA